>Ga0209390_10000853_pt1 | contig 60836 bp, 58 predicted proteins | sample BON01_FD_187212 | JGI IMG/M metagenome (GOLD analysis project Ga0209390, IMG submission 187212) | Freshwater microbial communities from Lake Bonney liftoff mats and glacier meltwater in Antarctica - BON-01 (SPAdes) (version 2) | ecosystem: Environmental > Aquatic > Freshwater > Ice > Glacier...
CAACAGCAGAGCTGGGCAAGATCTCTAAGAAAGACCTTCGCGAGACTGCCGATGGGTTCCCTGCAGTCTGAGTTTGGGCAGTCTGAGTTTGGGCAGTCTGAGTTTGGGCAGTCTGAGTTTGGGCAGTCTGAGTTTGGGCAGCGGTTCTTAACTGAATACTGCGGCTAGCGCTTCTGGCACGCTTGACGGCCCTGCTAGAGCAGAGAAGTTGATTCCCAAATAATTGGCTAGAACGCGAGCGTCAGCTGAGTCTTCGGCGGGTGCCAGGATGACCAGCTCGCTCAGCGCTGCCGCATCTGCAACGGGGTCCCCACCGGTGGTAACCCTGCAATCAGAGAGTGCAACGGTGATCTGTCTGGCAGCCGAGGACTTAGCAAGTTGTAGCGAGGCTGCGCGCATTGCCAAGGCAAGATTGGTCACCCCAAACCCTCGCAGACGCAACAGATCGCCCACCACCTGCTCGGGGCCTCGCTGCTCATGCTGGGCCTTAATCACGATGGCATCCTCGGCAAAGGCAATGACTGAGCAATCAGCGCCGCAGCGATACACCACTGCGGCTGCGGCAACTGCGGCTGCAGCTAAGCGTTCGCCAGACATGGAACCCGATCGATCCACGAGCAAGCACAGTGCAGTGTCGGAGCGCTTCCAACTGTGAACCCTCAGTTCTTCCGCGGGCACGGGTGTGCGAGTGGCTCGGGCCTGCAGAATGGGTTCAAGCGAGGCATCAAGATCAAGATCGCCAACATGATGTGAGGCTCGAGCAGACACAAGTCGGCCAATACCTGCTTTTGGCGTAGCGCCGTGCCGGGCAAGGTCTACTACCACCCGCCCTGCGAGTTTCTGTGCAAGCCGTCGGAGCTTTTCATCGGTGGCGCCGTTCAGGTCGGCGAGTAACGACAGTGCCTGATCGGGATCATTCTCTAGGCATTCAGCGAATGCATCTTCGTTAAGCACACCGACCTCTGCTGAGACCTGTTCAAACTGAGGATGACGAGCCAACTCTCGTCTTGAGGTGGTTCTTCGGCCTGCCTCTGCAACGGCAGACTGAGCTTGTTCGCCTTCTTTAATGTCGTCAGTTTGTGGCCGCCCCCCGCCGGGTGGCGGGGTCAGGCTTTTTTCGCAGGCTCACCCTGTTGGGGAGTGCCACGTGTTTGTTCATCTGCTTGCGCGCCAAACTGCCGTTGCCAAAGTTCTGTTACAAGTTCCTCGGCTGTTCTCGACCCGCCCTCGCTCAGTCTGATCCTGCCTGAAAGAGCGAGCATGGCGGCATCAAGAGTGGCTGAAGGGTCATCGGTCGAGGTATCTCTGAGCGTTGCGAGTTCTTGGAGCACCATGACAAAGTCAATGGCGCCTCGAACGGATGAGCCAGTGCGAATCTCACTATGAGTTCGGCTGTCTCTCACCATCGCAACTGCCGACTCCAGAGTTCTGTTACCAATCTTCTGAGCGGCCTCAGGCGCAGCGGAGCGAACGATCTGAGCCTCTTCCACTGCATCTTGATACCCCATAGCAAGACGACAGCAGCGGTCATAGACCGCAGAGGCAATCCTGGCAGTGCCTACAGAATCAAATGGGTTCATGGCCGCCACAAGTCGAAACTCGGGGTGCGCTTGAACCTTGCCGAGACGCGGGACATGTAGCTCACCCTCGCTCATCACAGTGATGAGCAAATTAAGCGTCTCTTCGGGGATGCGGTTGATCTCTTCGATATAAAGCAGTGCGCCCTCTCGCAGCGCGCACAGCAAGGGTCCGTCTACAAATGCATGTTCTACGTACCCCTCGGCGAGCACCACCGAGGGGTCGAACGCCCCGACTAGCCGCGCTGGCGTGAGTTCGGCGTTGCCCTCTATAAACTCAAACCCAGACCCGGTGCATTCTGCAACAGAGCGCAACACGGTCGACTTTCCAGTCCCCGGAGGCCCTTCAAGAAGTAGGTGCCGCCCTGCGGTGAGTGCCGCCACAACAGATTCAAGCTCGCGCCGCCTTCCAACAACTGAAGCTGTTAGGAGATCTACGAGTTCTTTGCCGGAATTCAGCTGCACAAGTTTGGTGAGTGGGTTTGGTGAGTGGGTGACGGAGTCAGCCGAAGTCGATAACGCCGCGAATGTTTTTACCGTTACGCATATCGGCATAGCCCTGATTTACCTGGTCAAGGCTGTAGCGATTGGTGATGAGCTCATCTAGTTTGAGCTCGCCTTCTCTATACATTGAAAGCAGTTGCGGAATCATCGCCCGGGGGTTGGTCGAACCAAACACGGTTCCTTTGATTTCTTTGTTCATCATCGACAGCATGAACACGTTGAGCTGTGCATCCGTCTCTAGTAGTGGAGCTAGACCAGTAACCACCAGCGTTCCACCCTTTGAAGTGAGCCCAAGCCCTGGCTCGATCATGTCTCCGTGCATCACGCCGGGGCAGAGGATCACTCGGTCGCACATATCGCCCCAAGTCAAATCTGGCACTGCCAGCATTGCCTCCTCGATAGAAGCAAATGTGTGAGTGGCGCCAAACTCCATGGCCTGCTCACGCTTGAACTCAACAGGGTCAATAGCAATGACCCGCTTTGCGCCAGCAATGCGTGCACCTTGTACGGCGTTAATACCAATCCCGCCGATGCCCACAACAGCTACGTTGTCTCCGGGTTTGGTCCCAGCGCGCTCGGTTGCGGACCCAAACCCTGTTGCAACTCCGCATGAAACCAGCGCGACTACGCCAAAGGGTAAGTCGTTCTCTACTTTTACAAGTGAGTTTTCGCTCACCAAGATCTGCTCAGAAAACGTTCCAACCTGCGCAAAGCGTCCGATGGCCAGAGAGCTTCCTTGGGAGTTGGTCACATGGTGAGCCTCACGGCCATCGCTCATCATGCCAATATCAAACAGCTTGGCTCCCTCGTTGCACAGGTACTGACGGCCAGTCGAACACCATCTACAGCGACCACAACTCGGGATGAATGACACCGACACATGATCACCGGGGGACAATGTGGTTACCCCAGGCCCGACTGCCTCTACCACTCCAGCACCTTCGTGGCCACCGATCACTGGCAGCGGAAGAGGCAGGTCGCCAGTAACGGCATGCTCATCTGAGTGGCACATGCCTGCGACCTTCATGGTGACGAGGACGTCGTTGGCCTTGGGGTCGTCGAGCGTTACATCCTCAATCTTCCAGTCCTCACCAATTCCCCACAGTACGGCTGCACGAGTAGTTGTTGGCATGAGTTCCCCTTAGTTGTAGAGAGTGTTGTTGGGTGATTTGGTCAGATCACCTCCCCTTCTTCTAGTGCATCTGAGCGCCTCCTGCCGTTCAGTTACTTTTGTGGGCGCAAGCTGAATCCGCAGAAGTTCTCTGGGCAGTACAATCTTTGGAGTTAACCGACTGCCTGACCAAGAACCGAGGCTCTGATGAGTATTGATGAACTCTCTGCAAACGCTGACCAAGTAGTTGCCGTAGTTGGCGAACCCGGCGCAGCAACCGTAGACGGCCAACAACAGGAGTTGCTCGTCGAGGAGTTGCTCGTCGAGGAAGTCTCCATCGACGGCATGTGCGGCGTTTACTAAGACTCCGTTGCTGTGACTGACTCAGTACCTGTGATTGATATAGAGGCTCGGTATCAGATCTGCCCAAACGTCTCGCTTCGGCCAGAGCGATTTGGTGCGCTGGCTTACAGCTTCGACACGCGCAAGCTGTCCTTCTTGAAGCACCCTGACTTGGTGCGGGTCGTTGAGTCACTAGATGCCCACGAGTCAGTGCGACAAGCCTTTGAGGCTGTCGGCGTTGATCAAACTCGGTGGCCAAGTTTTCTAAAAGCATTGGCAACCCTTGAAACCTCGGAGATGATTCGTGTCGCTTGACCAACAAGTAGAACTGATTCCCGCTCAACCTGCTGCGGCAACTCGGCCGCTGGTAGAAGAGTTCAAGTTTGGGTTGGACGCCCCCATCTGCCTGACCTGGGAGTTGACCTACGCATGCAACCTGTCTTGTGTGCACTGCCTGTCTTCCTCTGGTCGACGTGACCCGCGTGAGTTGACCACCGAGGAGTGCTTTCGGGTCATCGACGAACTTGAGCGACTCAAGGTTTTCTATGTCAACATTGGTGGCGGCGAGCCCATGCTTCGTGCCGATTTCTTTGAGATTCTGGAGTACGCCGCAGCGCATAACGTCGGGGTCAAGTTTTCTACCAACGGCACCTTTATCGACGGAGCGGCTGCCCGACGCTTAGCGGCCATGGACTATCTGGATATTCAAATATCTATTGATGGTGCAGATGCTCAAGTAAACGATCTTGTTCGAGGTGAGGGCTCATATGCCGCAGCTCGTGTAGCTATGGATCACTTAGCCGCTGCCGATTTTGGTCCGTTCAAAATCAGCTTGGTGGTAACGCGACACAATGTTGGGCAGCTTGATGAGTTCAAAGAAATTGCCGACTCCTATGGCGCGCAACTTCGTGTGACGCGGTTACGGCCCTCTGGTCGTGGAGTTGATTCTTGGGCAGAACTTCACCCAACTCAAGCACAGCAACGAGAGTTGTATTACTGGCTGTTGGATCGTCCGGCCGTGCTTACTGGTGACTCCTTCTTTCACTTGTCGGCACTCGGAGATGCTTTGCCCGGACTCAATCTGTGCGGGGCAGGACGGGTGGTCTGCCTGATTGATCCTGTTGGTGATGTGTACGCTTGCCCATTTGTTATTCACGACGAGTTTCTTGCGGGCAACATTCGTAACGAAGGTGGCTTTGCTCGCGTCTGGCGCGAGTCGGATTTGTTCTTGTCACTACGAGAACCGGAGAGCGAAGGGGCCTGCACGAGTTGCGGCAGTTATGACGCATGTCAGGGTGGCTGTATGGCCTCAAAGTTTTTTGTTGGTCTTGAACTCACCGATCCAGACCCGGAATGCGTGTTGGGTAAGGCCGAGCCCTATTTAGCTGCGCTGGCAGCAAAGGGCACTCCGGTGCCGAGTTCAATCGCCGACCATTCCCGGCCGGGAGTTCCCGTGCCATCTCCCGTTACCCTGCGTCCAACGCGCCGACAACGCGTCTGATTAGTGTGATCACCCTCAAGCGCTGATTAATATGGTCGCTACCAAGGGCTTTGGAGAGTTACCTCAGGTGAGCCAAAGTGGGGGAGTGAAACTGCTCGAACCTCTTAATCTGGGCGTTTTGCAGGCGCCAAATCGAATCATCTTTGGCCCACATGAGACCAACCTTGGGTTGGGGCGATCTTTCTCGGATGCTCATGTTGCTTACTACCGGCGTCGTGCTGTGGGCGGAGCGGGAATCATCATGACCGAAGAGGCTTCGGTGCATGAGTCAGATTGGCCTTATGAGCGGGCGCCGCTTGCTTCGCAATCTGCAGAGGGTTGGGCCCAAGTGGTCCAGGCTTGTGCCGCTGAAGGGGCTCTTGTGCTTGCGGCCCTTGGCCATGCCGGTGGCCAAGGAACTTCGCATTGGAGCCAGCGTGAACTCTGGGCGCCGTCACGAGTGCCCGAGGTGAACTCTCGTGAAGTCCCCAAGTGGATGGAGCCTGAAGATATTGCCCAAGTCATCGAGGGCTTCGCCGCCGCTGCAGGACTAGCTACTCAGGCGGGGTGCCACGGGGTAGAGATAAATGTTGGGCAGTACTCACTCGTCAGGCAGTTTCTCTCGCCCCTGACCAACCAGCGTTCAGATGCGTGGGGCACTGACCGCCAGCTGTTCTTGAAGCAGGTTCTGGCCGCCGTGCGAGGTGCGCTTGGTGTAGAAAAAATACTGGCGCTGCGACTATCTTGCGATGAGCTAGCACCTTGGGCGGGAATAACTCCTGAGCAGGCCCCTGAGCTAGCTGCCCAGATCGTTTGCCTACCAGAGCACGGTCCGGTCGATCTTCTTACCGTGGTGCGGGGCTCGATTTACACTGTGTCAGCCACACGACCGGGCGGGCATACACCGCCGGGGTTCAATATTGAACTCAGCGGGGCAGTTCGTTCAGCAGTGCGTGCGGCAACAAATAATCGTGCAGTGGTTGCTGTCCAAGGGTCGATTGTTGATGTTGATCAAGCCGATTGGGCACTGGCTGAGGGGTATGCAGATGCAGTAGAGATGACTCGGGCACAAATCTCTGATGCAGACCTTGTAGCCAAACTGCGTTCGGGCCAACCGACGCGAATCCGTCCCTGCACCTTGTCTAACCAGCGCAGTCAGGTTCGTGATAATCGCAATCCAATTGTGAGTGCACTGGGCGACCCGTTCTCTGGGTACGAAACCAAAGATGCGATTCCAGAAACAGCGGCCTTACACCGAGTAGAACTCGTGGTGGTGGGTGGCGGTCCGGCTGGGCTTGAAGCGGCCAGAGTGGCGGCCATCCGCGGCCATCGGGTCAAGCTCTATGAAGCTTCTGAAACCTTTGGTGGAATGGTACGCACTGCCGCAAAGGGCCCCGGTTGGGATCGCTTGGCATTGCTTGTTGATTGGCTCGAGGCCGAATGCAGGCTCGAGGGAGTTGAGCTCATCAACAATCATCGGGTGGCCCCAGATGAACTCACCGGACATGTGATTGTTGCTGTTGGCAGCAGCGATGGCTTGCGCAGTTATGAGCAGCAAGCAGGCGCAGTGGTACGCACTGCTGTGGAAGCACTCGATCACCCCGAGGACCTTCCCAAGGGCGAAGTTTTGATTTGGGACCCGATCGGCGGACCTATTGGTGTGGCTGTTGCAGAGTTGCTCGCAGCCCGCGGGGTGAGCGTCCACCTGGCAACCCAAGACAACATTGTGGGCAACGAACTAGCGCGCTCCGGAGACCTAGCTCCGGCCAACGCTCGACTTATGCAGGCCGGGGTGCAGCTTCACCCTCGAGTGATTCTGCGCTCAATCTCGGCCGATTCAGCAACTCTTGAAGATCGCTTTTCTGCGCAGCGTCAACAGCTGGGCGTGGCTGCGCTTATAGATGCGGGTCACCGTTTGCCCAATGATTTACTAGCACTGCAGCTCGATGAGCTGGCTCGGGTGCAGGTCTGCAGCGTGGGGGATTGCGTTGCGCCGCGCACTATCTATGAGGCAGTTCTTGAGGGTCGGCGAGCAGCAATTGCGCTTTCCGACACCTAATAAGAGGAATTCACTAGTTGACTTATACTGATTGCCCGCTACCCTCACTAAACGGGGGCTTGTAACATCAGAGCCTGCGATGGGGAAAGTCGGGACCTAGTCGTTAAGTTGGAGGCAAGACAATGGCAGCAGCATCGTTACTCAGCGAGTCCATCTCAACCACGAGTGCGGGACTTGAACGCACTGTTAAAAATGCTGTCGACTTAGCGAAGTCTGCCAATGGGTTGTTTCGTAGTCATGAGGATGTGGCCGTGACTTTGCCGGGTGGCATGTTTGGGCATGTACGCAACGGCAAGCTCATCGGATTTGGCCTTGAGCCAATCGGCGAGGTTCTCGTTGACTCTCACCGTAAAGTCACTGGGTTGCTTGACGGAGACAAGGGTCGAGTGCTGTGGGGCCGCGTGGCCGCAGTTGCTGGCGGAACTGCCGCAGCAGTGTCTTCTGTTGCCGGTCTGACCTCAATTGTGTTGGGCCGTCGACGTTCTTCAGAAACTCGCTAAGTGACCTGCTGATTCGGTCGGGGCACTCTGCCGATCTAAGTTAGAAACATGACTGAGCAGATCATCTGGACGCCATTGCAGTTGGGTCCGGTTACCGTGCGCAACCGCATTGTTTTTTCTGCACACCTGACCAACTACGCACAGGGTGGATTACCTACAGAGCAGCATGCCGCTTATTACGCCGAGCGTGCCCGGGGTGGCACCGGGCTGATCATTACTGAAGAGCACTCCACACACCCTACGGATTGGCCCTATGAAAAGTTGATCCACGGGTTCAACCGAGAGGTGATTCCTGGGTATCGGCGCATCACCGAGGCGGTGCATCAGTATCGGGTGCCCATCTTTGCGCAGATCAATCACAATGGCGGACAAGCTTCTTCAATGTATTCACGGCTACCAGTTTGGGCACCTTCAGCAGTTGCTGACCCGCTCTTTCGTGAGGTCCCTAAGGCCGTAAACGAAGCTGAAATTGCAGAGATCGTTGCCTCATATGCTTTAGTCGCCGGGCATTGCGTCGAGGGCGGGTTTGATGGCGTAGAACTCCAGTGCTCTCACTCTTCAATCGTGCGGGGCTTTTTGTCGCCAGCAACCAATCTGCGAACTGATAGCTACGGGGGTTCGTTAGCTAATCGTGCGCGAATCTTGATTGACATTGTTGCTGCAGTTCGGGCAGAGATTGGCCCTGAACTTGCCCTTGGTGTTCGCCTATGCGGAGACGAACTCATTGAGGGTGGCACCACCATTGATGAAGCCGTAGAAGTAGCCAAGATGATCGAGGCAACTGGCCATATTGACTACATCAATACGTCTATCGGGGTAGCCACGGCCTCGTTGTTCATGATTGAAGCCTCGATGCATATCCCGCCTGGCTATGCGATGTTTATTCCTGCAGCCATACGAGCAGCAGTTGACTTACCTGTAGTTGGTGTCGGGCGATTTAAAGATCCATTGCAAGCGGAGCGCGCTCTGAGCGAAGGTTTCTGCGACCTAGTCGGCGTAGTTCGTGGCCAAATTGCTGACCCAGACTTTGCTCGCAAAGCAAAGGCCGGTTTCACTGATGACACCCGGCTGTGTCTGTCATGCAACCAAGAATGCGTGGGCCGAATGGGGCTTAACCGTTGGTTAGGTTGCATCGAGAATCCGCGCACGGGAAGAGAGTCGCTTGGCGTGGGAGTGGCTCGGTCAGTGAGTATTGGTCGCAGGGTGTTAGTTGTGGGCGCTGGCCCTGCAGGTATGCAGGCTGCGATTGCCGCTGCCAGAAATGGCCACCATGTGACTGTGTGTGAACAGGAGTCTGCCGCTGGTGGGCAAGTGCGTTTAGCGGCGAGCGTGCCGAACCGCGTCGAGTTTGGCGACCTAGTGCGCAACCAACTTCATGAGTGCGGCCGACTTGGAGTCGAGTTTGAGTACGGGGTGACGGTGACTGCAGATGAGGTAGCTCGGCGAGGCGCCGACACAGTAGTTATTGCTACGGGTGCCAGAGCAGCGCGGCCGTATTGGATGCCAGAGGACCAAGCTGATGGAACTGGTTGGATTGTGGATGTGCGAGATGTGCTCTCTGGTAAAGCTCATCCCGAAGGCAATGTGGTAGTCATCGATGAGATCGGGTTTCATCACGCAACCTCCGTTGCCGAACTGCTTGCCGATCGCGGCTGCCGGGTAGAGGTGATCACCCCGGGCATGGTGGTTGGTCAAGACCTTGGGATCACGTTAGATATGGAGAACTGGTGGATTCGCGCTGGCTCTAAAGGCATTGTGCAGACCACCAATTCTGGTGTGATGAATATTGACGGCCATACAGTTGAACTGCAGCACCATCCGACTGGAACGCAGCTCACTCGGCAGCCCGACTGGCTTGTGTTAGCGCTTCCTGCAGAGCCTGTTGAGGAACTGTACCTAGAGCTCAAGGCTGCCGGAGTTGAGGTGTGCAGGGCAGGCGATGCAGTAGCTCCGCGCCGTGCTCACTCAGCAGTTATTGAAGGCGAGCGGGTTGGTGCTGCGATCACATCTGCTGATCGCGTCCTTGCAATTCGCTAAAGATGCTTGAGCGGAGATTGAGCTGCTTGGGGTGTACCCCGAGTTGAGCATTACTCTCTCAGATATGTCTGCAGTTCTTGCTCTTGTACCAATCCGGGCTGGAGTACTTCCTTCTGGTGGCGCCGAGGTGGTGGCCGAGGCAGGGGGCCGCGCCCTGCTTGTTGGCGAAGGCGCATCCGAAGCAGCAGCATCACTAGCGGGTATCGGAACTGAGGTCAGAGCTTGGGAGACCCCCGGCTTTTTGGTCGGCGAATGGTCGCAGCGGTTAGCTCCACTCTTGATTGAGGAGCAAGTGGTGTTGCTGCCCGCATCTCCTGATGGTCGAGACCTTGCCCCGCGTCTTGCAGCAGTCTTAGGGCGACCACTTCTTGCGGGTGCCATGGAGATCCGTCCCGGAAGCATTTCTACAATTCTCTACGGCGGACGGGTGCTAGCAGAACACCTAGTGGCTGGGCCGGTGATAGTTACGTTGCAACCTGGGGTTCGCGGTGTTGAACACCCGCAGGGCGCAACGCCCGAGGTTGAGTTGATTACACCGTCACCTGTGAGTGCCAGCGTTGCGGATGCATACCTCGAAGAGTTGCTGCCGCCGGATGTTTCGACCATGGACTTATCCGAGGCGCCCAGGATTCTTGGCGGCGGAGCTGGACTCGATTCGGCTGAGCGATTTGAGCAGCTCGCTCAGGTAGCTGCGCTACTCGAAGCCTCTGCCGGCGCAACCCGAGTGATTACTGACCGCGGCTGGATTGGACATACCCGTCAGATCGGAACAACTGGTGTGGTGGTTGATCCGCGGCTCTATATAGCCTTTGGTGTCTCTGGTGCAGTTCAGCACACTGCTGGATTGGGTCAGCCCGATCACATCATCAGCATTAATCTGGACGAACATTGCCCAATGATGGATCTGGCAGATTTGGCCGTGGTTGCCGATGCAAATGAAACCTTGCAGATACTTCAGGAGCGGTTACTGAAACTTCAAGATGCCCAGAAAGCCGGCCAAGTTGATGCCTGAGCAGCCGGAGCTTGAGATGCCTGAGTTTGATGTAATCGTGGTTGGGGCTGGGCCTGCTGGGTCTGCTGCTGCTCTTGAACTAGCTCGTGCCGGACGGTCAGTGTGTCTCTTGGAGCGGGGGCCGTATCCGGGATCAAAAAATATGTACGGCGGGGTTATCTACGGACGCGTCCTAGACAACTTGATACCGCGTTGGTGGGAGGAGGCCCCCATTCAACGATGGGTCACGCGGCGTTCCACCATGTTGATGACTGGCAACCAAGCGCTCACAGTTGATTACCGTTCAAACGCCTGGGGTGAGGCTCCCTATAACGGAGCCACTGCGTTTCGGCCAGAGTTTGACGCTTGGCTAGCCGCCAAGGCAGAGGCCGCAGGAGCAGTCTTGATCTGCTCGACCACCGCCACAGGTTTGTTGAGGGACGGCAAGCGAGTGATTGGGGTGAGCACTGATCGGCCAGACGGTGATCTGATTGCTCAGGTGGTGATTTGTTGTGACGGAGTGAACTCCTTCCTAGCAAAAGAAGCCGGGTTGTACGCACCTTCAGACCCTGCCAATTACACGCTCGGCGTGAAAGAAACGATTGCACTTCCCCGAGAGGTCATCGATGAGCGATTTGCTGTGCGCGGAAACCACGGGGTGGATATTGAGATTCTCGGATGCACTGACAAAGTCCCCGGAGGCGGATTTTTATATACCAACGCCGAGAGTTTGGCAGTTGGTTTGGTGCTCTCGTTACCTGAACTAGCCAAGTGCGGCCGCCGCCCAGAAGAGCTTCTAGCTGACATGAAAAAACATCCAGCGATTGCACCCCTGATCGAGGGTGGCGATGTGAAGGAGTACTCGGCGCACGTGATTCCAGAAGCCGGATACAAGATGATGCCCGAACTTATCGGCGACGGAATTTTGGTGGCCGGCGATGCTGCAGCTATGTGTTTGGCTGCTGGTATTTGGCTTGAAGGAGTGAACTTTGCCATTGGCGCTGGTGCCGCTGCAGGGCAGGCAGCTGCTCGGGCAGTTCAGCGCCGAGATACCAGTGCTGCGGGCTTGCAGGATTATCGCCGGCGGCTAGAGGCAAATTTTGTGTTATCTGATCACCGAAAGTTTCGTGAGGCTCCGCATCTAGTGATGAGTGATCTAGCGCAACAGCAGTTGCCAAGAATTGCCTGTGGGGTGATGGAACAACTCTTTACCGTGACCAACCCAGACCCCAAGCCCGGAATGCGAAAAATCATTCGGTCGCAGATGAAGCTCAATAACCTCAAGTTGCGTGATGCAATCTCTCAAGGAATGAAAGCACTGAGGACCTTCGGATGAGCACAGACTCGTACCCAGAGATCAGCTTTGAATCACGTATGAGTTCGGTGGAGTTTCGTGTTCATGAGCGGGCTCACATCACCGTAGATGACAAGAAATGCGCTGATTGTTCTACCCGCGAATGCATCACGGCGTGTCCTGCCAACTTGTTTGTGCCCACGGCTGATGGCGGAGTTTTGTTCAACTACGAGCTGTGTTTTGAGTGCGGCACCTGTTACATGGTGTGCAACGAAGAGGGCGCAATCACATGGTCATACCCAGAGGGTGGCCACGGCGTGGTGTTCCACGCGACATGACTACTCGTTCAACGGGTGCTGACTCTGTTCCCGATGCTGCAGTCGCTAGTTCAGCAGTGGCTAGTTCAGCAGTGGCTAGTTCGGCAGTTCAGATTGTGGCATGCGTGAAGTGGGCTGAGCTTCGGCCCGAGATTGATCCATTGCATGGATCTATTGAGGATCGCCCACGTAGCTTTGGAATCTCAAGCTCTGATTATGCAGCTGTCGAGACTGCCCTCAGAGTTGCTGATGCTTGGTCGCAGACAGGAGCCGAGTGTGCAGTAACCGTGCTCACTGCTGCTTCTAAAGAGTCCGAGGAATCGCTATTTGGCTTTCTTGCCGCGGGCGTTCAGAACGTAAAGCGCATTGACCTTGTCGGCCAGCGCAGCAGTGCAGAGGTGGCCGAGCTTTTGGCAGCTGTTTTGATACCTAGCCAACTCAACGCACAACTAGTGATCTGTGGTGATGTAAGTGCAGACCGCGGGTCGGGTTCGGTGCCAGCATTTCTTGCACACCAGCTAGGTGTGCAACAGGCCCTCGGGCTGATTGAGCTGAGCCCGACAGAGCTCGGCAGCATGCAGGCCGTTCGTCGTCTTGATGGTGGGCGGCGCGAACGTTTACTGGTGACCTCCCCTGCTGTGATCTCGGTAGAGGGATCGGTTGCTGACCTTCGGCGTGCATCACTTGCGGCCACTCTTGCTGCAAAAGCAAAGCAGGTCGAAGTTATTCCTCAACAAGCCGAGTCGCTGGCCGAGCAGTATCGCCTGCGGCCCTGGCGGCCGCGCCCTCGGGTGTTGGCTCCGCCGACTGGGGTTGATGCGCTAGCAAGAATTCTGGAGCTCACTGGCGCTCAGGGCAGTAGTACTGCAGCACGCACAGTGGTGTTAGATCCCCAACAGGCAGCCGACGCAGTACTCGAGCAGTTGGCTACTTGGGGTTACCTCGACCACGCTCCGCCGGCCTGAAATGGCTGCCACTTATCTGGCACAGCTTGCATCTTCAGAGGTGCCTGCAGATTCTTTGTTGCTTGTGCCGCTCGGGAGTTGCGAGCAGCACGGCCCGCATTTGCCATTAGATACTGATCTGCGAATTGCAAACTGGCTGTGCGATCAGCTGGCTCAGAGTCTGTCGGATGCAGTGATCGCGCCGCCGATCAGCATTGCCGCTTCGGGTGAACACCAAGGGTTTGCGGGCACGCTGTCGATTGGTGTTTCGGTACTTGAATCTGTGGTGACTGAGCTAGTTCGGTCTGCTTTGCCTACCCCAGGGGTAGGGCCATTTACTGCTGTGCTTTTTGTGAATGGCCACGGTGGAAATATTGCCGCAGTCAACGCGGCAGTCGCACGGCTCAGACTCGAATCTCGATTGGTTGCTGTTTGGAACCCGCAAGTTGCAGGGGGTGATTCTCATGCCGGCAGAACCGAAACTTCTATGTTGTTGCATCTTGACCCCACCTGCGTTCGTACCGACTGCCTGCAGGCCGGAAGCACTGAGCGATGGCGAGACATCTCGGCCAGAGTGATGGCCGAAGGACTAGCTACTGTCACCGCGAACGGTGTGCTCGGTGACCCGCGGGATGCAACCTCGGAAGAGGGGGCACAGGTCTGCGCTGATCTGCTGCTAGACCTACAACGTTTTGTGACTGACTGTCGTAAAGAGCAGGTGCTGTGAGCCAGTCCGAACCAACGCCTTGCGGGCCTAGCGGTAACGGGCCAGCCAGTTGGGTTCCGGCGTTCTTTACAGACTCCTCGGTGCGGCGCTGCGGAGGCGAGGGCCGGTTCCTGCTGGGGGGGTCGCCGATCCGGCTGTTTTCTCTCACCTCTGCTGGTGCAGCGCTTATGGACCGCATTGAGTTACATCAGTCATTTGATGCAAGTCCCGCCGAAGGGCAGTTGATCCGCCGTTGGCTAGATGTTGGGGTGCTTCACCCTCGGGCCGATCTGAGTAACGGCGTTTGTGTGAATGCAATGATTACGCTAGTGATCCCAGTGCGAGACCGCGCCGCGGGGGTAGAGCGACTGTTGGCATCGGTGGCTGCAGATTATGCAGCTGGCAGTTTGTGGCTTGCCGAGATCATCATCGTTGATGACGGATCTACAGAACTGTTTGTGGTTCAGTTTGATCAAGCGCTTCTGCCGCCAACTCGAGTGATTCGCTGTGAGCAGTCTGGTGGGCCGGCTCTGGCTCGTAATCTGGGCTTGGCGCAGGTTGAGACCGAGTTCGTTGCGTTTGTCGACTCCGATTGCGCGGTCACTCTGGGCTGGCTTGACCCGCTCATGGCGCAGTTCGGTGACCCGTCTGTTATGACAGTGGGCCCGCGGGTAGCTGCTGTCGCTCCTGCAGCCGCTGTCGTTGCTGTTGCTTCCCCCGCTACTCGTTCAACTGTCACTGCTCGGTGTGTTGCAGGGCTGCAGGCAGCCCTTGAGCAGTATGAGCTTTTTCGCTCACCATTGGATCTGGGCCCACAGCCAGGACGAGTCAAACCCGGTACTCGAGTGTCCTATCTGCCAAGCGCTGCGCTAGTGATGCGCACCGAGGTGATACGCCAGGCGGGCGGGTTCAACCCGGCAATGCGCGTGGGTGAAGATGTGGATTTAATTTGGCGACTCACCGAAGGGGACCGCAATACTTCGGCTAGTGCTCGTTGGGCTAGTGCTGGTTCGGACAGTGCTCGTTGGGCTAGTGCTGGTTCGGACAGTGCTGGTTCGGACAGTGCTGGTTCGGACAGTGCTCATTCGGACAGTGCTGGTTCGGACAGCGCTGTTCGTTACGAGCCGGCATCGGTGGTTCATCACCAGATTCGCTCGGATCTCGGCGCATGGTTGCAGCAGCGGGTGAGCTATGGCAGTTCTGCTGCTGCGCTCGAGCGGGCGCACCCTGGCATGGTGGCGCCGGCGGTGATTTCTCCTTGGAGCGCAGCAGTTTGGGGCCTAGCCGCAACAGGTCACTTGGTTGCGGCCTCGGCACTCGCAATTGGCACCACCGTGCAACTGGGTAAGAAACTTCCCGAGCTTCCCGTTGCAGAGGTTGTTCGCTTAGGAATTGGTGGCCATCTTGGCGCTGGTCGGCAGTTGGCTCGAAGTGTTCAGCGGGTCTGGTGGCCAGTGGCGGTTCCTGTTGCGGTGCTCAATCGGCGAGCTCGTTCTGCCGTGCTCGGAGCAGTAGTTCTTACGGCGGTTGGTTCACTTCGAGAGCGGCGCTCAACAGCTCCAACCCGACTAAGAGGTCGAGCAGCGCTTGGCTTTGTGGGGCTTGGCCTGCTGGACGACATGTCTTACGGCGCTGGTGTGTGGTTGGGGTGCTTGCGCGAGCGGTCGCTCAAGGCGCTGCTTCCCTCAATGAGCCGGCCCAGCGGCCCTACCCCCCGTTGAACCAGCCGGCCCAGCGGCCCTACCCCCCGTAACCCGACAGTGCCACCTCTGCCTGAGCCAACTCGGATGTTTTTGGTCGACTATCGACCAAAAACATCCGAGTTAGCAGGGGAGCGCTGGTGTATTGGTACGCGGCGGACTCATGCTGCGGCTTGCCTGACCTGTAATTGCCGCTAAAGATTTGCAACACTGTGGGCCTGTGAGAGCACTTCATGTCCACCACGATGCCAACTCATCCTCTGGGGTGATGGCGGAGCTACTGGCCGATCGACATATCGACTCGGTTGAGCATCAGGTTTGTCAGCAAGCTGGCTCGCCTATCGGATCACTGGTGTTTCCTGACCCCTCACAGTTTGACCTGATCTTGGTGTACGGCTCTCGGTGGTCTGTGTATGAAAGTGCCGTAGCGCACTGGGTGACCCCCGAACTTGAGTTTCTTCGACAAGCCGATGCGCTGGGCGTGGCCGTGTTGGGAATGTGTTTTGGTGGCCAACTTCTGTCGGCGGCCCACGGTGGGCGAGTCGCTCCCGGGCATATGCCCGAGATTGGTTGGCTGAGCATTGAACCCACGCAAAGCAAAACTGTTGTTCCTGACAAACAAGGCGCCAACATTGCCAGCGCCAGGGCCAGCGGCAGCGGCAACATTGCCAGCGCCAGCGCCAACATTGCCAGCGGCAGCGCCAGTGGCAGCGCCAGCGGCAGCAGTAGCAGTAGCAGTAGCGCCAGCAGTAGCAGTAGCAGTAGCAGTAGCATTTTTGCCATTGACCCAGGACCATGGATGCAGTGGCATTTTGATTGCTTTGAGGTGCCGCCGGGTGCCAAAGAGCTAGCTCATTCACCTGCTGGGCCACAGGCTTTTTTGCTTCGCAACAATCTGGCAGTTCAGTTTCATCCTGAGGTCAACCGCGCAGTGCTCGAGGAGTGGTTTGTGGATGACCTTGATCAGCTTGTTGACGTAGGCGTTGACCCCGAAGTGCTTTTGCTCCAGGCGGATCGCCAAGCTGCCGCCAGTAGAAAAAGGGCTCAGCAACTTCTCGAAAGATTTTTGGCTACCCGAGTTGCATAAAACAAGAACGTGTTCTAGTTTTGGATTTGTAACTCCGGGAGTTCCGGGGTCTGATTCACAGGGGGTCTGATGCCTGAAGACGCGACCACCATTGGGGAAGAGGACGTTCTGCGTGCTCCCCTTGTGCTGGAGTATCCGTTCAACCGAACTACTGGTCCGGTGATTGGTGCATTTCTCACTGGTCTGCGCGAGGGACGCTTCATTGGAATCCTGAGCGAACAGAACAATGTGCTATTTCCGCCCGTGGAATACGACCCCGTTACTGGCGGTCCTCTGACCAAATTGGTTCCGCTGGGAACCGAGGGCGAAGTAGTCAACTGGTCTTGGAATAACAGTGTTCGTGAAGGTCAGCCATTCGACCGACCATTTGCATGGGCGATGATTAAAATCGATGGCGCCGATACCCCAATCTTGTATGCAGTAGATGTCGAACAGGGACAAATTGAGGTTGGGCTTCGAGTCCGGGCCCGGTTTGCAACAGAACGCACGGGAACCATTGCAGACCTTGAGTGCTTCGAGCCGGCGAGCTAAGGGAGACAGATCGAATGACAGACACAAACGCAACCGAACCAGCACCCATTCAGCTGCCTGAAGGTATCTGGACACAGCCTGCAGTAGATACCTCGGCGGTGGCGGAACTCGATGCAGTCGAAGCAGTGAAGATCGTTCGCGCTCCTGCCAAACTGGTATACGACTACACCCCAGGCTTGGCAACAACTCGCTTCTTGCGGGCCATCAAAGAAAAGCGTCTAGTAGGCGAACGTTGTTCGCAAACTAATAAGGTTTATCTGCCGCCTCGTGGGGTATCTCCAGTTTCTGGACTGATGACCACCGAACAGGTCGAGCTAGGACATGACGGCACCATCGTGAGTTATTGCGTGGTCAACCTTGACTTCACCGGTAACGCTCAAGAAATTCCGTATGTATCGGCGCTGATCCTTGTAGATGGTGCAGATATTCCGATCTATGGGCTTGTTCGTGAGATTCCGTACGATCAGGTCCGGCCAGGTCTTCGTCTGAAGTCAGTATGGGTCGAGGACTCCGAACTAACTACCAGTTTCGAAAATATCAAATGGTGGGCACCCAACGGCGAACCCGATGTGCCTGCCTCCGAACTTACCGATCAGGTCTAAGGGTGCTGCTGTGAGAGACGTTGCAATCATTGCCACCGCACAAACCAAACATGTGCGTGCTGCTACTGCCACAAACGAGGTTGAACTCATTCAACCTGTTATCCAAGAAGTCATTGAACGTTCCGGTATTGACCGCCACGGCTTTGACTTCACTTGTTCGGGAAGCTCAGATTATTTACAAGGCCAACCCTTCAGCTTTGTGATGACACTCGATGCAGTGGCCGCATGGCCACCAATTTCGGAGTCCCACGTAGAGATGGACGGAGCATGGGCCCTATATGAGGCCTGGGTCAAAATCCAGACGGGTCACGCCGATACTGCTTTGGTGTATAGCTACGGAAAATCCTCCCCGGGTGATTTACCTAGGGTGCTGTCTCGGATGCTTGATCCGTATTACGAGGCGCCGTTATGGCCCACATCTGTTGATGTGGCTGCGCTGCAAGCCCGGGCGGCAATTATGGCTGGGGTTACTAGTGAGCAGGCCATGGCGGATATTGCCTACCGCAGCCGTACTTCGGCAGCTAATAATCCTTTTGCGCAATTACAGAGTTCTGCGCAGCCCTCGGCTCTGATGGATGAGGAGTACCTTGCAGATCCGCTCCGCAAGCATGACTGCGCACCAATAACTGATGGTGGGGTAGCCATTGTGCTTGCCGCTGGAGACAAGGCACGTGCGCTGTGCTCAAGGCCTGCTTGGATTCGCGGTATCGATCACCGAGCAGATGGTCATCATCTGAACCTTCGTGACTTAACCACTTCTCCCTCTGCGTCAATTGCTGCTGAAAAAGCTGGTGTGGCAAACGGGCCGATCGAAATTGCCGAGTTGCATACTTGCTTTACTCATCACGAGCCCATCCTGCGCTCAGCGCTTGGCTTAGGAGACTCAGTTGAGGTCAATCCGTCTGGTGGTCCGCTGGCTGCTAATCCAATGATGGCTGCCGGGTTGCTTCGGATTGTCGAAGTAGCTAATCGAATCCATTCAGGTGACGTGTCCCGTGGAGTCGCTCATGCGACTGGTGGTCACGCACTTCAACACAATCTGGTTGCTGTTCTAGAAGGTGAGGGCTGATATATGGGCGCTGAACGAGTTGCAGTTGTTGGCGTAGGCCAAACTAAATACAGCGCGATGCGCGGGGATGTGTCGCTACCTGGCTTGCTCCGTGAGGCTACCTTCCGGGCACTAGAAGATGCGCAGATGACGCTGGCCGATATTGACGCGATCGTTATTGGTAAAGCACCCGACTTCTTTGAAGGCATTATGGTGCCTGAGTACTCGCTTGTGCAGGCACTGGGCGCCGTAGGCAAGCCGATGTTTCGAGTGCATACTGCGGGCTCGGTCTCTGGTTCTACTGCCGTTGTGGCATCCGGCCTGATTGAGTCAGGGGTTCATGAGCGGGTGCTGACCATTGGTTGGGAAATGCAAAGCTGCTCCGAGGCCATGTGGGCGCTCAGTCTGAACATGCCATTCCAGCAACAGCTTGTTGCTGGCGCAGGCGGTTACTTCGCTCCCTATATTCGCCAGTACATCGAACGCTCCAATGCCCCCGATGACACAGGGGTTCTGGTGGCACTCAAGGATCGCCAAAACGCGCTGAATAACCCGTATGCACATTTGCATGAGCACGGCATCACCTATGACTCTGTCAAGGATTCGCTGATGCTGTGGGATCCAATCCGTTACTCCGAAACCTGCCCCTCTTCTGATGGCGCAATTGCCTTGATCTTGACCAACGAGGCCGGCGGAGACGCAGCGACGGCCGAGGGTCGCCCACCAGCTTGGGTGCATGGAACCTCGTTCCGATCTGAGCCGGCAATGGCTGCGGGTAGAGATCAGGTCTCACCCCAAGCAGGCAAGGATTGCGCAGCCGATGTGTTCCGGCAGGCTGGAATCACTAACCCTCGCAAACAGATCGACGTAGTCGAGATGTACGTACCCTTCTCTTGGTACGAGCCCATGTGGCTTGAGAATTTGGGCTTTGCCGAAGAGGGCACCGGCTGGCAACTCACTCACGATGGGGCCACCGCAATGGACGGAGACCTGCCGGTGAACTGTTCTGGTGGCGTGTTGTCTACTAACCCGATCGGCGCCTCTGGAATGATTCGCTTTGGCGAGGCCGCATTGCAGGTTCGCGGTATGGCCGGGGCACACCAAATCGACGGTGCCCGAAAGGCCGTGGGGCACGCTTACGGCGGTGCGGCGCAGTTCTACGCCATGTGGGTGGTTGGTTCCGACAAGCCATAGTGATGGCTCGGTGGTCTGCAGTTTTAGGCCGTAGTTCCGGGCAGTAGAGTTATTACTAATGTCGAGTTACGAGAACAGTCCTGTTGTAGTTCAAGCCGGACGCAAACTGATTTTGGCAGCAGCAATTCTGATGGGCATCTCGGTGCTATTGGGGTTGATTGGCGCAAGACTCACCCTTGGGCAGTTCAGCACTGCGGAGTTCACTAGGGATGTGGTCATCAACGGCGCACAGAATCCCAAGGTACCCGGAAAGTTATCGTTCAAGGTGATCGAGCCGCTACAAGCCACGTCTGCGGCGGATGCGGCGATGCGTATTGGGGTCGCTGCTGATTACACCGACCTGCAACCGGTTTGCAAAATCGCTAATTCAGCTGGTGTTGACGTGCCACTCAAAATTCCGGTGAGTGGCGAAACAATCATTCGTGATACCAGTCGCAACTTCTCGGTGTTGGGCGTGGCCATTCTTGCGCCCGGAGAGTACGAAGCGCTGTGCACCATAAATGGCGAGCCGGGATCCGCCTCGGGCAGCTTCACTGTGGGCAGAGTGTTTGGCATGGATGACCTGACCGGAAGCTTTGCGCCGATCTTATGGTTCTTGGCAGTTGGGCTGTTCTGTGGCCTGATGTTTTTGGTGGGCTCGATTCTGATGATCGTGGGACTAGTGCAGCGCTCAAAGGGCAAGAAGTCCGGGCCCTCGACCCAGTCGGTACCGGGTTCTGGAGTGGGCTCCGGCACGCTCACTGGGCCAGGCGAATACGGCCAAGTCCCGCCCGCTCGTGAACCTGTCCCACCATGGCCAAGTCCGCATCCTCCAGGACCGCCAGAGGCTGCATTTGATCCACCACTTCCGCCTGCACCGCCGCTTGGTCCACCGACTGCGGCCGGTGCACCTCCAACTAGCGCCGCGCCGACCGGGCCTCCTACTGCTGCTTCTCCTAGCTCTGCGACTTCTCCTGCTGCGCCGCCCGCACCTGAGCCACCGAGTCCCGAGCCTCCGCCCGGTTGGACGGTGCCTCCGAGCAAACTTCGCTAAAGCGCTTGGCCATAAATACACCGGCTGCAAAGCATCTGGCGGTCGACCTGCACCGCAGGGGGTTGGCTGTTGGGCGCTGAGCAGTTAGCAGTTAGCAGTTAGCCCTCGGGTGCTACTTGCTCGCAAAGGGATCAGAGCCATACTTGCGTGAGGCTGTTTCTCCTAGAACTGCTGGGTATGAGTCCTGTGGTTCATATACCAGTGCCGAGTCGTCTACTCCCTCTGCATAGAACTGGCTAGCCCACTTCCGGAACTTCATAAAGGGGCCGTCCGAGGCTGCAAGCGCTGGCCGTACCAGATGCGCTTTATTTTCCCAGATCGGCTTGTCTTCAAGTACCTGACGGTGCACCTCGTCAACGAATGCTGCTCCAACGCTTGAGTTGAGCGCCTCGTCATCGCCTAGCTTGCGCACAGTAAAGCTAAAGCGCATATGGCAGGTATCTACGTCGATTGGCGTATTGCAACCCATCAATACGGTGTCGATAATTCCAGAAAAATGCACGCTACTCAGCCCAGGCCCAAACGAGTCGGCGTCGATGCGGCCGTCTACAACTCCGCGAGGAGTGGGGAACTTCTGAGAAGAACGCATCTTGGTGAACGGGCCATCGATCTCATAGCTCTGCAGCTCAGGGACCTCTTCAGTGTGGTGGACGTAGCGAAAATGCGCCGAGTCAACACCGTTCTCTGCAAGTTCCTGCCAAGGTGCATGAACGATGTATTCACGCGTGACCATCTGCGTAAACCCTGAGGGGTCATTAAACTCGGAGATCTCTGGAATTTCCCAGATAGGCGCAACGCCCTCTGGGTGGTACCAGGCCATGACTAATCCATTGCGCTCAATTGTTGGATACGTCGTGACGCAGGCTTTTTTATTGGTTCGATCTGCATAGGGGATCAGGGTGTTTTGGCCCTCGGCATCAAAGCGCCAACCGTGAAACGGGCAGATGAGTTCCTCGCCGCTGACAGAGCCGCCGTGTCCGAAGTGCGCCCCAAGGTGCGGGCAGAAGGCATCGTTAAGATGGGGCTGGCCGCTCTCGTCACGCCACAGGGCCAGGTTTTTGCCGAAATACTCAACAGGTACGACTTGCCCGTTAGCCACGTCGCCAGCCCAAGCAACCTGAAACCATCCAAATGGGATAGGGAATGGCGATCGTTTCGACATGTAAGTCTCCTTAAGGCTGTCAGGTTGTGGGCTGGTTTTGGCAGGAGTGTTCGGCCGCAAGTGCTTGGCCACAACTATTCAATTAAAACTAGAACCTGTTCCAGTTTACGTCTTGAGCGCGCAGATGCAACCCAAGAGCTCCTAAGCGGCTAGATACTGCTCCCAAAGCTGTGGTGGTTCTCGCAGTCCCGCTCGCGCAAGCAGCACCTGCCGCCTGCGCGGCACAGAAGGCTGCTGGCTCAGCTTCCAGCCCAACTCCTCGAGCAAGCGATCACTCTTTTGTGAGTTATGCCGCACGCACATGAGCGTAACGTTGCACCATTCGTGCCGACCTCCCCGAGATCGGGGAATCACATGGTCAACGGTTTGGCCAATCCGAGTGCATCCCACTACTTGGCAACGGTGAGAGTCTCTAGCGAGCAGGGTTCGTCGCGATAGCGGAGCAGTTGCCTGAAACGGCACCGAGACAAATCTTCGCAAGCGGACCACCGCCGGCATGTCGAATTCTGCCCCGCCAGCGCTGCGAATAACACGGTCGCCGTCGCGCTCGAGCATCTCGGCCTTGGCGGATAGCACCAAGACAAGCGCGCGATGCATGGTTATTACACGGAGTGGTTCAAAGCTGGCATTGAGTAGAAGCACGGTCACAGAACGCACACTCTCTAGTTGAGCTTCAGACATGCTGCCTCAGCTGGGTGCTTTTGTCATGCCAGTTTGCGATCTAACGCCCCGCCAAGCCCCAGCCCGGCCTAGCCCCGCCAAGCCCCAGCCCGGCCTAGCCCCGCCAAGCCCCAAGCTCGAGGCAACCCGGATGTTTATGGTCGACTATCGACCAGATCCATCCGAGTTGGACTGTGGCGAGCACCTCAGCAAATAGGCCGAGGCGAGATTTGCCAGAAACGTGCCAGGGTGACCCAAGTCCCACCAGCCTAGGTAAAGCAGCTCCCAACCCAAACCCGCCAACCTGTTATCTCGTCGCTGATCGGCACGACCGCGCCGGTTGCCGTCATGCCACCGAGCGGAATGTGCCTCGACTCCCAACCTAGCTTCAGGCCAGGCTGCATCTAGCTGAGCCACTAGCTTGCCTCGCCCCGAGTTATCTGGCCCGACTGCGTCGTACACACAGAACTGTCGCTCGGGTTGCGGTAACCCACACGCAGTTACGGACCGCTCCATAAGTCGCTCAAAGGTTGAATCAGGGATCGGTCCAAGACGGTCTGGTCGAGCGAGCACTCGTCTCAGGCTTGAGCATCCGCTCGGCCCAGGCCGGTCGATTCGATCAAGAGTCTCGGTGACCCATCGCAAGCTGCATCCACGCCGAACTGCATCATCGAGCGCTTGTTCAACCTTGTCGTCGCTGACCACAGCCCCCAAATCAACAAGCGTCCGGGCCAGCGAGGTTACTGAAATGCCAGCCTTTACTGTGCAGTCCGCGCTAGTTAAGACAGAGCTTCGGTGCAGCACAAAGCCGCCGCTATGACGATGTCTAGAGTCAGCAACGGTGAGCTCAACAACGTCGGTATCGAAGCCATCAAGCCCATGAAGGCGAGCGGCCGCACGATGAGAGATCAGCCCGTTCGTGCGGTGCGCCGAAATAGCGCATCGCTGCATCCACGTGGAGGGTGCAGCAGTAGCGACAAACACACCTGAATGTGGAGAGACCCACTCACCCCTGCGAATACCGCTACGAATCTGTGACCGAGTTACTGCAAAGCCCGCGGCTTGAGAACTGCTAACTACTCCATGTTGTTGGGCGGCAAATCTGTGGAGAGCTGCAAGTCCGGATGCTTGGAATGGGTTTGGAGACACTCCCCGAGAGTGCCGGCTGACTTGTGTGTTGTCAGCGGGGATCTGTCCCCGATTTGCCGTAGTCGGTCCGGTTCATGCTGAACCCGGATGTTTATGGTCGATAATCGACCAGATCCATCCGAGTTGCCTAGGGGCGGGGCGTCTGGGGCGTCCGGGGCGTCTGGGGCGTCCGGGGCGTCCGGGGCGGGCGGAGTGTTGGGTGGCCCTAGCTCAGGAAGGAGTGGTTTTGCACAATGCGGCCTTAGAGCCGAAGGATGCGGTGCGCCTGGCTTCACGCACAAAGTTCAAGTCAAGGCCAGAGGTGAAAAATGCAAAGGACAACCCGGTTGATGGATCTGCCCAAGCAATTTGTCCGCCCGCACCGTTGGCGCCAAATGCTCTGGCCGACACGGTTGCGCCCATCCCGCGCATAATTGATAAGCCGTCATCTCCGGCAATGGTGAGACCCAAGGATCGGTTCGCTGCCACGCCAGTATCTGGACTTGGCAAACTGCACCAAACGTTTGCAGTGCCCTCGGCTAACACTGCCGGGTCCCAAAATTTGCCTGGATTATGTAACAGGGCTTGGTAGAACATTGCGAGTGATGCCGCTGTTGCAACACCACCGCCGGAAGGAATTCCCAGAGATCGAACCTTTGGATTGTTGAGCCCCAACAGCAAAGCGGGCGTAAGGTCACCCATCTCGAGATCCTCAATTGCAAAGGCATCTGTTCCAAAGAGCGCCCCAAGCTCGGCTGAGCTGGGCCATTCGCCCACTAACTGCAATTCGGCAACCTCACCTTGTTCACCTTCAGGAACCCCTAGGCCGATACCGCTGAGTCCAAGCGGCTCGATGACGCGCCTTCGCAGTACATCTCGGTAGTCGGCCCCCTCTACCGTTTCGATCATCTCTGCAACCACCCAATGTGCTGCAGTCGGGTGGTACTCGTGGTGGGTACCTGGCTCGAACGAAGCGTGCCACTGAGCAAAGACATCTAGCCGGCCTTGGCGGGTATCCCAGTCGGGAGGGCCCAAAGGTGCAGCCGGAAATCCAGCCGTATGCACCAGCAGTTGTGACAGCGTGACCTGCGCCATCCACTTAGGCGTAGAGCCTTTACTGCCAAAACCTGGAATCAGTTCGATTGCTCGGGTATCGGCGGTAAGCCGATTCTCTGCCAGTAGCTGCCAGACCACTGCTGCAATCAGAGCTTTGGTGCAGGAAAATATTGTGAACTGAGTTGCAGCAGTTGCCGAGCCAAAACTCTCAAACACGGCGAGTTCTTGATCTACTGCGAGTGCCATTTGCGCAGCGGGCATTCGCCCAGCATCAACCTCTTGCTGGATACGTTTGCGCAGGAGATCTAGGGCAACCGGGTCGATGCCGGCGTCTTCGCAGCTGATGGTGGGCTGAACTGGTTCTTGTTGGAAAGCTCTCACGGGTGACAAGGCTAGCTTTCTTGGCTTGTCTGGCAAGCTAGATTGCGGAGCAGTTCCAACGAAGGAGTCCCATATGAAAATTGTAGTGAATTATGACTTGTGTGAAAGCAACGCCATCTGCATGGCAGTTGCACCCGAGGTGTTTGAAGTGCGAGATGATGATTTCTTGTACCTGCTTACGGATGAGCCCGGCGAGGAACTGCGCGAAAAGATGGAAGAGTCAGTCCGCCGCTGCCCGAAACAAGCAATAACCATTGAGGGCTGACCGGCTAGTTGGGCTGAGGACTGACCGGCTAGTTGGGCTGAGGACTGGGCGAGCGAGGGAACTGGCGTGACTGTTGTTATTGCTGGAGCTTCGCTAGCTGGATTAACTGCGGCCGAGACGCTTCGTTCTAATGGTTATGAGGGTTCTGTAATTGTGGTGGATCCATCCACCACAATTCCTGCTGACCGCCCACCGCTGTCTAAGCAGATACTTGCAGGAGAGTGGCCACCAGAGAAGGCTCAGCATCGCGTAGCCGCAAGGGTTCCCGAACTTGACCTAGACCTTCGTCTAGGGGTTCGCGCCACTGCGCTAGACGCTGCTCACCGATCAATCGCATTCTCCGATGGCTCAGTAATTGCAGCCGATGGAATCGTGTTGGCCATGGGCGCTTCGGCCCGTCAACTTCCCGGGGCTCTACCAAGCGGTGTGCATATGCTTCGCACACTAGAAGACTGTTTGGCTCTGCGTGCCGATCTAGAGAAAACACCAGCGCGAGTTGCAGTTATCGGAGCTGGGTTTATTGGGGCCGAGGTTGCTGCCACCTGCAGGGGTCGCGGGCTAGAGGTCACCATGATTGAGGCCGCCGAAGTGCCCCTTGGGCGGGTGCTGCCTGGCAGTATCGGCAGCTTTATAACTGATGTGCATCGCGCTCACGGCGTAGAGGTACTGCTGGGTGTTGGAGTGGATTCTTTAGAGACAACTACGGCCGCAGATGGCAGCGCTGCGGTGTGTGGGGTTCGACTTGTTGACGGCCGCACGGTGGCTGCAGAAGTGGTCGTGGTTGGTATTGGCGTGGTGCCTAACACTGCATGGCTTGAGGGATCTGGACTTAGCTTAAAAAACGGTGTGTCTTGTGATGCCACTTGTTCTGCTGCACCGGGCATTGTGGCTGCTGGAGATGTGGCCAGCTGGCCCCATGCGATCTACGGCGAAACTATGCGAGTAGAGCAATGGGAGAATGCGATTGAGCAGGGTGAGTATGCAGCAAAGCGCCTACTGGCAGAGATGATGAACACCGAGTTGCCTGCTCCGTTTACGCCGATTCCTTGGTTCTGGTCGGACCAGTACGACCGCAAAATTCAGATGGCGGGCCGTCCCTCGGTAAGCGATCAGGTGATCATTCCAGAGGGTTCGATTGAGGAGCAACGCTTTGTTGCTTTGTTCCGCCGCGGAGACCAGTGCACGGCGGTGCTTGGTGTAAATCGTCCTCGGCATGTGATGCAGGTGCGCATGAAGTTGAGCGAGTCATTAGATTGGGATTCAGCGCATTCTGTTTTTGGATGAGCTAACTGGGGGAGTAACCGTCGAATGACGTATCAGATCTTTTATGCGCTAATCGCGCTGACCTTATGTGTGGCTGTGGCCGACTGGTGGGTAACTGTTCGTGGCCCTGCACAGGCCGAGTACATCTTGAAGCCACTCACCATGGTTGTGCTCATTGCGGCAACTGTTGCGCTGCCTGAACCTTCATCGAATCTTGCGCGTTGGGCAATTGTGGTGGCGTTGACCTTTTCGATGCTTGGCGACATCTTTTTGCTTAGCAAGGATCGCTTCTTTCTGCAGGGGTTGTTGGCTTTTTTCGTGGCTCACCTTTTCTATATTTTTGGGCTCGCGCAGTTAGGGTTCACCCTGCAATTTGCAGTAGTTGGTCTGGTTGTTGTTCTCTTCGGCACTGCGATTTTGGGTCGCAAAATTGTGATGGGTGTTCAGGCCAAAGACCCATCCATGACGGTGCCCGTTATTGCCTATCTAGGCGTGGTCTCGGCAATGGTGGTTGCAGCGATTGCCACCACAAACCCGTGGGCCATTGTTGGATCGCTATTGTTCTTTGGCTCTGACGCAGCGATTGGTTGGTACCGATTTGTGGCACCGTTTAAACATAGAGACATGTTTGTTATCGTGACGTATCACTTAGGTCAGGTTGGCCTTGTTTTGTCACTTTGCATCCCGCTCTGAAAGGCGCAGATGGCTCTTGTTGAGGACAACCTTGTTGACCTGGCGGACGAATTACTACCCGGCGCTGTTGACTTGCGACGCCGCCTTCATCGTCACCCTGAGTTAGGCCTAGATCTGCCGCAGACTCAAGCAGCAGTCCTTGAAGAACTCGAGGGGTTAGGGCTAGAGATCTCAGTGGGTCAGGGGTTGAGTTCAGTCGTTGCCGATCTACACGGTGCTAGCCCTGGAGCAACAATTTTGCTGCGTGGAGATATGGACGCGCTTCCCATGCCCGAGGACACAGGTCTGGCTTTTGCGAGCGAGTTAGAAAATAAGATGCATGCCTGTGGCCATGACGCTCATACCGCAATGCTGGTGGGTGCTGCTCGATTGCTAAGCGGAATGAAGCAACAGCTTTGCGGAAGTGTTCGCTTTATGTTCCAGCCCGGTGAAGAGGGGAGCGGCGGGGCAGCAGTCATGATTAACGAAGGTGTCCTTGACGAGGTTGACGCCGCTTTTGCACTGCACGTTGCACCCAATTTGCCTTCGGGGTTGGTGGCATGGAAGGGCGGTTCGGTGATGGCCTCTGCTGATGTCGTGAAAATTACTGTCACTGGCCGAGGGGGGCATGCTTCAAGCCCGCACTGGGCTTGTGATCCTGTCCCAGCAGCCTGTGAGGTTGTATTGGCGCTTCAAACAATGATTACGCGCACAGTCGACGCGTTTGATCCCGCGGTGCTCACCATTTCGCAGATCAACGGTGGTACCACCGACAACGTGATTCCAGAAACGGTTGAGCTTGTGGGAACGCTGCGCGCAGTCTCCGAGAGCACCCGCCAGAGTGTGTGGGACAAAGTGCGAACTGTGGCGGAAGGAATCACCCATGCACATGGTTGTACTGCGGCGGTGGAGATCATCAAGGGTTATCCGGTTACTGTGAACACGCCAGCGTTTGCCCAGTTTGCGGCCCTTGTAGTTGAACGCACTTTTGGGCCAGGCCACGCGTTTAAGATGCCTTCGCCGGTGATGGGGGCCGAGGACTTCTCATATGTTCTGCAACATGTGCCCGGTGCCATGTTGTTCCTAGGGGTCTGCCCGCCCGAGCACCCAAACTCACTGCTCGCTCCAGCATGTCACTCAAACAAGATGGTGTTGAATGAGGCTTCGATGGCAGATGGGATAGCTCTTCACGCTGCAGTTGCACTCGCGTTTTTGCAAGGTCAGTACACCCCCAGCTAACTGCGCAATCTTTCGGCAGCAACCACACTGACCCACATGCGCTCACGGTGTTGCTGCAGTACGCGCTGGCCGCTCGGGATTGTGGTGGTGTCAATAAATGCAGAGATACGCTGCGCGTGCGGCCGGTCAGTAACGGCACGAATTCCCTCAAGCATGCGCGGCAAGCTGCTGGAGGGGAATCGCTCACACATCTCTGACCAGTGGTTGGTTACAAACTCCCATGCTTGCTGCCCAAGTTGCGGATGCGAGATGGCTCGTCGTAACAAATACGGGGCGTTTTGCGTGCGTACTTCTACAAGAGCCAAGTTGAGTATCTGAGCAAACTGCTCGGGGTCTTCGGTGCCAACAAGTGCATTCAAAAAGCGGAGCTCTTCTTGGGGGGTAGCGGACTCTCGCCAAGCCTGAATCAGTTGCGTATGTTCGTTTGCGGTGGCCGACGCGGCGAGCACCTCGATTGCTGCTGAGCGCAGTGAAGTATCAACTGAATCTAGCTTCCACAGTTCTCTGGCCTGGGCTCGGAGTGCTTCATCACCGCCAATTCCGCCGAGCAGCAAGAACAGCACCGAGCGGAGTTCCTCGGAGCGTTCTCGGTCTGGCAATGTGAGTAGCTGCGGCTCTGCAAGTAATTGCTCAACAGCGTTCAGCGCAGGGCTGCAAAGCTGGACAACAAGCTGACGGCTCTGCTTGGCCTCAGTCAATCCTTGTAACCGGTGCAACTCGTTCAGCACGCCGCTTATGCGCCGCCAAACGGCTGGATCAGACTCGATTTTACAGAGGGCTCGAAGAAGCTTTTCTATCTCGGTCAGGCTTACGCTGCCAGCCAGAAAGCCGGCCCAAGAGTCATCAAGAAGAACAAATAACTCAACCGAACTGCTGCTGGAATCTGTTACTAAAGCGGTGCGTAGGGAGTTAGAGAGACCTATTCGAAAGAACCCGTTTCCACCCGGATTAGCTTGAACAACTTCGCAGCTGCCACCAAGGTCTAGCTCGAGTGGTTGTTCAAGCAGGATTCGATGTTCTCTCACCGGACCTGCAGAGCCAACTCGGGTTGAGAGCACCATCGGTGTGGGCCACAGCTCTGCTTCTGAGCGGCTAGCACCGGGCTGACTGCTGGCATAGCTAAAGCGCTCTTGGCTGAGGCGCAGTCCTGTGTCAGTGCTCTCTACCGTTATCAAGGGGTGGCCGCCCCGAAAGATCCAACTATCCATGATTCTTCGCACAGGTTCTCCACTGACCCGCTCTAGTGCATCCCAAAGATCGCTTGTCTCAGTTACCCCATAGGCATGTTGTTCTAAGTAGTTCTTAATACCGGAGCGGAATACTTCTGCCCCGAGGTACTGCTCCAACATGCGCACTACGGATGCACCTTTTTCATAGGTGAGGATGTCGAACATGGCTTCGGCTTCGGCCGGACTAATGACCTCAAACTCAATCGGTCGTGTTGACTGCAAGGCGTCTGTGTCAAAGGCCGCAGCGCGAGCTAGCCCGAATGAGGTCCACACATCCCAGTCGGGACGTAACGCGTTAGTCGCTGTGATTTCCATAAACGTTGCAAAGGCCTCGTTCAGCCAAATGCCGTTCCACCATTTCATGGTGACAAGGTCGCCAAACCACATGTGGGCGAGCTCATGGTTGATGACATCGGCAACGCGCTGCAGTTCTGGTTGCGTTGCTTCATTCGGATCAACTAGGAGCAGCACCTCACGGAAGGTGATGCAGCCAAGATTCTCCATTGCGCCAAATGCAAAGTCGGGAACTGCAACTAGGTCAACCTTGTCTCCTGGGTAGGCAATGCCGTAGTAGTTCTCGAAGAACTTCAGTCCGGCCTCTGCAACGTCAAGAGCAAAATCGCACAGGTGTGCTGAGCCTGGAGGAAAGATAACGCGCAGGGGAATAGGGCCGTTTACTCCGGCAACCATTCGGGGTTCAGTTGCCTGAAGCGGGCCGATAACAAATGCAACTAAGTAGGTAGACATCGCCATGGTGTCTGCAAAGGTGATTCGCGCTACTGAACCATCAAGTTCTTCTCGCCCAATCTGCGCGCTGTTAGATACTGCGAGTACATGATCGGGAACCGTCAGAGTGATTGAGAACACTGCCTTAAACGCGGGCTCATCAAAACAGGGGAAGCACCTGCGGGCATGCGTGGACTCGAACTGCGTGACTGCAAGAACCTGCTCCTCGGTTTCGCCAAATCTTGACTGATAGAACCCCACGAGTTGCTCGTTGAAAGTGCCGGTAAATCGCAGATTGATTTTCGCGTGGCCTGCAGAGAGTTCTTGGCTTAGTTCTAAGGTGATTCTTTCGAGCTCAGCATTTACCAAAACCGTTGCTGGGATGGGATTGGGTGAGTTTGCCCCTTCGGGCTGTACCCAAACTCGCTGGATGTCTAGGTCCACTGCGTTCAAAACAATCTGCGAGCAGCGTTCGGTAACTTGAACGCTAATGAGCACCGACCCCTCAAAGGTTGTTCCTTCTAGGTCGGGCCAAATCTCTAGGTCATAGCGAGTTGGAATTATCGTGGAGGGAAGGCGAAAGGGGTTACTCATTGGTCTTGGACTCCTGACATTGGTTGTTCGGCTGAGCGCTGCTGCAAGCAACTGAGAACGCTTCAACTCTGATGCAGAGCGTAGGGCCGCAAGGTCAGGTACCTTTTCAGCGTGTACGAATGTTTTGAAGTCACCATTTCCAATAAGGTCGCTCACCTGCAACTCAAGCGGCCAGACGCCTTTAACTCAATGATTAGTAGTTTCTGGACTGAACTACCGCAGATTGTTCGTGAGATTGATGCGGCGGCCTCTGCACGGGCAATTGTTATTTCCTCTACCGGCAAGCACTTTTGTGCGGGCATGGACCTGTCGGTGTTTACTTCAGATAGCAGTTTGAGCGGCGGGTCTGGGGTGACCGAAGAGGGGCGTAAGCGAGCGCACCTATGGATGATGGTTCAGCATCTTCAGGATTCTTTTACAGCTCTGGAGCAGGCCCGGATTCCGGTGCTCTGCGCAATCCAAGGTGGTTGTATCGGTGGAGCAATAGACATGGTCTCTGCAGCCGATATGCGCTACTGCTCAGCTGACGCATTTTTTTGCGTCATGGAGATCAACCTTGGCATGACCGCCGATGTTGGAACCTTGCAGCGACTCCCTAAAATTATTCCCGAGGGAATTGCACGCGAGCTGGCCTACACAGGCGACCGCATGCCAGCTCAGCGTGCGCTCGAATGCGGTTTGGTCAACCAGGTCTTTGAGGACCACGACGCACTTGTTCAGGGAGTGCTCGAGATTGCAGGGCGCATTGCTACTCGCTCTCCTCTTGCAATCTGGGGCACAAAAGAGATGATCAATTACACAAGAGATCACTCAGTTGCAGATGGTTTGAAATACATCGCAGGTTGGCAGTCGGGAATGTTCCACCCGGCAGACATGATGGAGGAGTTTGCCGCAAAGGGAGAGAAGCGAGAGCCTGTGTTTGAGGAACTACCGAGTCCCCCACAGTCGCTTTGATTGAGTGCCTGAGCGATAAATGAGCGATCCTGGGGTGAGTTGGTGTTGGCGTTGCAAGCTTGCACAAAGGGCAGAAGCCCTGTCATGTGAGCAGTGCGGCGGAGAACTGCATTCGAGTCCACCTCCTGCCAATCCTGCTTCATCTAGAGCAACTTTAGAGATCGATCTGTCTGGGATGGAGCCCACCGAGCGAGAGATGTTTCTGTTGTTCTTGGATGGAGCAAGTATCGAACATCAACTGCAAGGTCTTTTGCTGTTGGTAGCCGCTGAAGATGAGCAGCAAATCAAAGACCTGCTCGAGGCGGTCACCACAGATACCCTTGTTGACTTTGACCCTTCGCAACTTTCTGACGCGGGCGGCGCAGACAACTCGGGCGGTTCAGACAGCCCGGGTTCTGATGGCGCAGCAGACTCGCTCCGGTGGGCTCGTGAGATGGCCTCACAGATGCATCCCGCCTCGACAGAGGCAGACCCGCCGCAGCTAGCACCCGTGCTACAACGTGTGATTGCCGCAGTGGTTTCGTACTGTTTTTGGTGGGTGGTGATTGTTCTGCTGTTCACAGTTTTGAGTTTCTCTCCAGAGGCCCCGCCCTATATGGCAGTTCTGGCAATTTCGCTGCTTCCCTTACTCGGAGATACTTGGCTGACAGCCTGGAATGGCACCACTCCGGGGAAATATGCCTTGGGAATCCGAGTGGTTAACTCGCGTGGCTATCCTCCGGGTTGGCACTCGTCAATAATCCGCACGCTGGTCATAATGTGGCCAGTGATACTGGCGTGTTGGCCTGGGGGAGTTGGTCAGCTGGGCGTAGCAATCACGCCAGCTTGGATGATGCTGTTGGTTGTGACCATCGTCAGAGATCCAGATTCACAAGGTCTGCACGACCGCGTAGCTGACACCCGCGTTGTGCTCGGTCGTCACCCCGAACGGCCTGCTAGCTAACGGCTCTGCTAGCTAACGGCTCTGCTAGCTAACAGCCTGCCGGCTAACAGCCTGCCGGCTTAGGGCAGTTTGCTGTTGGCTGCAGCCTTTGCAAGTTGTTGAAGCTCGAGCAAGCTTGCCGCGTACGAACCCCCAGAGTCTCAATCTGCTGTGCCACTTGTGCAGCGTGTTGCTGCAACTCGATTGCAGTCACGGTAATCACCGCAAGATTGGGTGATTCCTGCTGGCAAAAATCTACTAACTCGCTAGCGGGAAGATTGCCTCCGAGCATGTGCACATGCCAGTTGTCTTCACGCAGAGCCGCCGCAGCCATTGCTGTTGGCAGAGAATGAAAGTCGCCCTCGATAGCGGCAACTACAACAGTTCCGCGGCGCCGACCACGAGGATGCGGCCGGTTTTCTCCAAGAATATTTTCGATGATCCCACTGGCTCGATGCTCTTGCCAGATTGGAATCTGCCCCTGGTGCCAAGCCGTCCCGATATATATGAGTGCTGGGGCAATTAGTTCTTGAATGATTGAGGTCACAGCAATTCCATCTGCAGTGAGTTCATTGACCAACTTGTGCGCGGCTGCTTCATTGCCCTGAAGGAGCGACTCGGTAAAGCGCTCACTTAAGGAGCCAAGCCCAGAGCGAGGCTGGCGAACTGTGCGGATCGATGGTTGTCGCCGTTGTTCAGCGAAGGCCTCAATATCGGCAACCTTTACTACGTACTTTTTGCAGATCAACTCTGCGGGCAATTGACCGCTACGTACCCACTTGTAGGCAGTTTGATAGTGAACCCCAAGCTGGTCCGCTGCAGTTTGAAGATCGACTGACTCACAGTACACAGCCGTATTCTACCGAAAATTTGCTACTAAAAAGGTAGGGTAGCCCTCCCCGTTAACAACAAGTGAAAGAGCGCGCGAGGCTAGTGCCGTGAACGATCCTCTACAGAGCCATAGCAGCGCCGCTCAAGGCGAAGACCGCCGCTTGGCAACTATTCGCGGTCTGCTGGCAAAGGCCGAAGCTACTGAGTTTCCAAATGAGGCTGAGCTGTTTTTCGCCAAGGCCTCGGAGTTGATTAGCCGATGGACAATTGATGAGGCCATGTTGTGGCAGGGGACTGATCACACGGGGCGTGAGCAACCAGATGAGTTGCAGCTGGTGGTGTTTAGTCCATATCTCACCCAAAAAGCTGTACTCATTGGCGCTGTTGCTGCTGCACATGGTTGCAGAACAGTTCGGTTAGTTTCGGGTGATCAAAGGGGCTCAGAGGTGGTCTCTGTAGTGGGGTTTCCGTCAGATCTTCGATGGGTAGACACGCTAGTAACTTCTTTGCTGGTGCAACTCACCTCTGCCATGTTGCTGCTGTGCCCAAAAGGTGTGAGCCCTTCGGCTACGGCCTCATGGCGGCGTAGCTTTATTATTGGTTATGCGGAAGAAGTGAGTGCCCGACTCGAAAAAGATCGTGCCGCAGCAGCAGCAGCAAAAAACGCCGCTTCACCAGAACACCCAGAACCGTCGCATGAAAGCAAGCCGCCCTCAGTATCAGTGGTCTTGGCTTCTCGATCCGTTGAGGTGCACGAAGACTTTCGTCGACGCCACCCCAGAGTTCGTTCCTCGTGGGCATCAAGCGGGCGTTCGACGAGTGGCCGTCAAGCAGGGCAGCGCGCTGGCAAAGAGGCCTCACTTACTCGTGGTGGCCTTGGCCACCGCCGGGGGATCGGTACCGGATGACACCTGCGTTCGACGCAGCCGACCCGTACCGTGAGTGCGTCTATGCGTTAGAGGCTCAGGCGCTTGAAGACAACGGACGCAAATTCACTCGGTTTGCACAAGTTGAGTCTTATGTTGAGTCAGTGTTGGTCAGCCCTTGGTGGGAGCAGCAGTTCCCGGACGCTCCGCTAGAGGTGCAGTTGTTTAGACGTTCGCGTTCGGCCACGTTCTCTGCAGCAGCAGTAGATCGTTTGGGCGATGAGGCTGCCATTTGGATTCGTGATGGTTCTTGGGATGCAGTCACAGTGGTACACGAACTTGCTCATGTTGCTAGCGCTCAACCCACGTACAACCCCGACCCCACCGGGGCTCATGGTCAAGCATTTACCACGGCATTGTTGTTGTTATGGCGTGAGTTGCTTGGGTTGCATGCCTACGGTGCGCTTCAGTCTGGTTTTGATGACCAAGGGGTGCCGTACCTTCGCGAACGCTTCTTTTGAGCCGAACGCAGCGTGTAAACCGCTGCTTTTTCTTGACGCCCGCGGATGCTGAGCCGACCCGATGGCACCCAGGCATCACGCTGAGTGGCCGCTAGAACTGTGGTGGATGCGGCAAGTACCCCCGATGGGACAGCTTTGGCTTCATCGCAGAGCCGAGAGGCCAGGTTCACCACATCGCCAATCACGGTGTACTCAAACCGCTCTGGGGTTCCAACAAAACCAGCAATAACCTGTCCGGTTGCCACTCCGATTCCTGCGCCAAGCAAGTCATCAGCCACAGCCAACGCTTTGGGCAGGCTCGCTGCAGCACGCAGAGCTCTTTCGGCATGGTCGGGCTGGTCCTGAGGGGCGCCAAATAAGCAGAGCGCCGCATCTCCTTCAAACTTGTTGACCCATCCGCCGGCTCGGCTGACTTCGGCAACCACTACCCGAAAGAATCGATTGAGCATTGCCACGACGTCTTCGGGTGGATGCGACTCAGAGAACCTTGTGTAGCCGCGAAGATCGACGAACAACACTGTTACATCTCGCTTGCTGCCGGTACCACCGATGCCTTGGTCAATAGCTAGATCAGCTAGCCCAGCTTGTCCCACCTGCCTCTGGAACAACTCGCGCAGCAACTCTTGTTCTCTCATTCCTTTAGCTAAGTCGTTGACGCCTTCGGCTAGTCGGCCGAGTTCTCCTAGGTCATCTATTGGCACATAGACGTTTAGGTCGCCCTGCTGGATTTCTTTTAGCGCATCGCGAATGGTGTTGAGTGGCCGAGCAACTGATCGTGCGGCCAAGCCCATGACCACCGCTCCGGCCAGTAGAGAGACTGCGGCAATTCCAGTCAGGCGGTAGCTAGTGGCCGAAGCCGGGCTAATAATTGGGATGAGTCCAATCGAAATGAGCGGCACGGCACTTCCCATTAGCCAAGCCAGCATCAAGCGAGGCAGAACATCTCGACGGTCTGCTGGCAAGTCAGCATCTGCTAGGGCTAAGGCATAGACGGGCCGAAAGTGGCCCTCTAGCAAGAGGTACAACAATGAGCAGGTCACCACGCCCGCCAACATGATGCCGAGCGACACTCGTTGCACATCGTGGTTGATAGTGCCAAACAGAACTGCTGCGCCGATCCAAGAAATCAGCGCTGTCAGGGTTTCTGCCAAGGGAAGGCTAAAGAGCAGTTTGCGTTGGCGGTCAGTGGGGGTCTTGCCCTCTCGCACCCAGTTCATGGCCCGTCGAACAAACAAGGTGTTAAGAGGTAGAGCCAGTAGCAGCATGACTGCCAAGTAGGCAGTGAACACCAACAAGTTGACATTGCTATCGGCAAGGCCGCTCTCGGCCTGCGGAGAAATCAGAAAACTGAAATAGGCAAAGACTGCGATTGTGCCGAGTCCGTTTGCCAGAATCTGCAAGCGAACCACACCGCGCACAGTTGATCTTGCACGAGCAGAAGATACAGGGGTGCCGCTGTCAGTGGTGTCAGTAGTGTCATCCTGCCCCATGACCTGCAGTGTAGGGCCGAGGAGTCAGTCGGATTCTTGTGCAATACCAATCGGGCAAGACATTCCTGTGCTGCCAAGACCGCAGTACCCGCCAGGATTCTTTGACAAGTACTGCTGGTGGTAGTCCTCGGCATAGAACCACTGACTGCTCAGGTCGTCCAAGGCAACAATCTCGGTGGTGATTTCATCGAAGTGATTCTCGGTCAATACCTTTTGGAACCGGTCTCTGCTGGCCTGCGCTGCGTTGAGTTGTTCTTCATCAACTGCGTACACGCCAGAGCGGTATTGGGTGCCCGTATCGTTTCCTTGCCTCATACCCTGAGTGGGGTCATGGGACTCCCAGAACGCTTTGAGTAGTTGCTCATAGGTCACCTGAGTGGGGTCAAAAACCACAAGCACACCTTCGGTGTGGCCGGTGCGTCCAGAGCAGACTTCTTGATAGGTGGGGTTTGGTGTAAACCCGCCGACATATCCCACTGCGGTGGTGATCACACCCGGCACTTGCCAAAAAACTCGTTCCACACCCCAGAAGCACCCTTCGGCAAACACAGCGCAGGAAGCGCCCTGTTGAAACGGTGGATGTATGGCTGTGCCAAGAACCTGATGCGGGGCAGAAACAATGATCTGTTCGCTTCTTCCCGGAAGGGCTTCAGATGGGTTAATCATGCGGGGAGTTCGTCCAAACATCATTTCTCTAGGGTAGAGGCAAGCCGAAGCCTGGCTGTATCAGGGACAGCTTGAGCCGAATTGCTTATGCAACCTAAGTAGAAGTGCCCAAGTAAGAGAGTCAAGGCGTAGGCCCTCTGGCCCATCTTCGCCCCTTGGCCTTTTCGTGCAACTGACTATCTGTCATCTTGTTTTAGGTGTTGGCGGCAGAAGAATTGCAAGAGGTCAGATCATTATTAAAACAACCCCATGTAGCGGCGCGCCGGGTGGCGGTCGGGATCATTGCAACCTGGCGTGCCGACTTAATCAACCAACCAAGCGCCCAGGCCATTCTTCATGCCGCAACCGGCCGGTACCCCTGCATCATTAATGATGCAAATCGACCCACTGAGTTGTTAGTCAAACTTCTCTGGCCTCACCCACACGCGGTGTCGGCTGGGGCAGTTGTAGAGGCAGCCCTAGAGGCAGATCTGCCTGCGCGTTGGGCCTTAATTCAGTTGCTTGTGCTTCGACATGACGCACAAGGCGTGCAAGCAGTTCAGTTTCTGTTGAGCATCGACGGCTTTGTAGATCTGCTGAGCCCACCTGCTGCTTCGGTTTTCGACTCGCTGTTGCAGCATTCGGCAGGTGAGGAACATGAACAATCTCTACAGCTTTCTTCCCTGGCATCGGTGTTTGCGGGTTTACTGTGGCGGCCAGGTTGGACTTGTGAGATTGCAGGTTTTCTACAGCAGCTTCAACAACATGATCGCCTTGAAGGGGCGGCAGAAGCACAGGTGATGGCCGCAGCTTCGGCCCTTGCGTCACAGGTCGTGGGCGAGTGCAATGCAGCGGTAGGCAAACCGCCAGCAGCTAACTCAAGTGATAAAGCCCGTGGGTCGTTGCGCTCGCTGCGGTCTTTGGCAAGGCTGTTGGTTTCATGTGTCAGTGCTGATGCGCACAGTTCACTGTATGTCATGTTGGGCTCGGCAGATCCGCTTGTGTCTGTGATTGGCGCAGTTGCTCTTGTGGACTGCGGGCTTGTTGTGGGCTCTGACCGAATCGAAGTTTTGGCTCGAGACCCTCAGACTCTTGCAGCTTTGTTCCGTGGGTTAGATGCACTTGGTGCAGCAGAACTGATCTCGGCGCAGCATCGAGTAACCGAACGATTAGCCCGAGCAGAACTAGTTGAGTGGCTGAGCCAAGAGTCCGAACTTGGGCGGGCACCTGATGAGATTGAGTTTCTTGGCACTTGGCAACTTCTTGATGAGAGCGACGCAGCATTGCTGGGCGACGAAGCGTGGCGTGATGACCAACACGATGAAGTGGAGTTGTTTAGATTCCGCGTGGGCGCACCGCATTGGTCATTTCGGCGCGGGTGGATGGTTGGTGTTGCTGGTGCGTTGACGCACTCGTGTTACTCCGCTGAAGATGAATTCACAGCCGAGCAACATCTTCAGAACCTGCAAGTGGCATTTGGCCACTGGCCCTCAGCGCCACCAAGGTGAGCTCGGCTAGCTAACTGCGGGGCTGCGCTTTGTCTAGAAATTCAACGAAGGTATCTGCAAAGCGTTTGTAGTCAACCTCGTGGCCTTGGTAGCGATCAGGACCATTACTCACCACAATTTGCTCAAACAAACGAGGGATTCCGGCAGCGTCATATGCGTCGCGAACAAAGACCGCTTGTTGGGGCGCCGCAAGCGAATCGTTTACTCCATTGAGCATAAGTAAAGGAGAACTCGCCGGCGTAACGTGGGTTTGCACCGACCCCTCTTGGTAGGCCGCATCGCATTTTTTGGCCTCGTTTGCGCAGCCCGCATAGCGGTTGACAAGATCACCCCACACATCGTTTTGTGCAAACAAAGTTAGGTCGGTTACGGGTATCAAAGCCACGCCCGCAATTACCGTTGAGTCGATAGGCGTTGTTGCGCTTCCAGCGAGTTCTGCCGGAAGGTCGGTGGGTTCAAGGCTGGGGTCATTTGTAGATGCTGCGAGCATGCCAGCAATGTTGCCACCGGCTGACTCGCCCATCGCCGCCACCTTGTTTGGGTCCCAGTCCTGAGCTTGGGCGTTGGACTTGACCCAACGAACGGCGCGCTTGGCATCTTGAATTGCGGCCGGGAACTGGTTCTCTCCAGCAGCAGTGGTGAGGGAATAGTTGACCGATAAAATGTCCCAGCCATTGTCAAGTGCTGCGTTCAAGTAGGCAGAAACATCACCCGACTTGTCGCCAGCCACAAAGCCGCCACCGTGAAACCACAACAACACTGGGTTGGGCCCCGGTAGCGGGGATCGATAGATATCTAGCTGCTGCGATCCGCCACAATCAGTTGCCGGAGCACCTGTGGGTGATCCGCCGGGGCCAACGCAGCCAAGGTTGGGGCCGTAGGCAATGTTGGTCTCTGGGGGAAGCGGCAGCTTGGGGGAAGGGGCGTCGGGGTTATCGAAAGCACCGCAGGCAGTCACCATTACCGCAATGATCACAAAGCATGCCCAAAGAGGCGCAAGAGCTAGGCGATGCCGGGTTGAAAGGCTGTGGGTTGGTAGGCGAGAACGCACCTTATGAGCGTTAACCGAGCAGCTCGGCAATGCAAGCCCGGTTGTTGCGGCGCTGAGAGGAATTGATGCCAAGGCTTGTTGGGACTAGAGTCTGAAGCACGCCGCGGGGTGGAGCAGTTCGGTAGCTCGTCGGGCTCATAACCCGAAGGTCGTGGGTTCAAATCCCACCCCCGCCACCAACGTGAAGTACTGCAACAGCAGGCCTCAGGGCCTGCTGTTGTGGTTTTCGGAAGCGCCCAAACCCCGGATTTCTTCCCGATCTTCTTCCATTTCTTCCCTATCGTGCCGCGAGGCTTCTTCCCGAGAACCCGAAGTGGCATCACCGGCGCCGCTCTTGGCTGGCGAATCAGAGCGCGTCGGCATCGTCGTCGTCGGCGAGCTCGAACACGAGCTGGCCGAACGTCTCCGCGGCCTGAGCCTGCATCCCGGGGATGACGTGGGCGTCGACGTCCATGGCGAACGCGACCGTCGAATGGCCGAGTCGTTCCGAGACGACCTTCGGCGGGACTCCCGCCTGGAATGAGACTCATTCGGAACACCGGGAGATCCGATGCCGACGACGATCGACAAGCGGGGGATCGAGTCAGTTGTCGCGTCCATCCGTGCACGTGGGGAGAAGGTCTGATGGCTCGCGACGACACACCTCCGATCATCAAGATGCGCTCGACCTCCGGTACCGGGTTCATCTACGTGACGCGCAAGAACAAGGTCAACAGCCGAGAGGGCCTCGAGCTGAACAATTACGACCCCGTCGTGCGGCGACACGTGGTGTTCCGCGAGGAGCGCTGAGGGCAGCGCTGACCGTCAGCTTCGACGGTCGCGAACCGCATCGACCGCGTTGCGGGCGAGGTGCAGGGTGAGCCCGAGCGGCCCGGTCATCCAGGTGAGCAGCAGTGGGATGCGGTCGCTGCGGCCCCGGTCGAGTGCCGTGGCCCAGATGTGGCGTCCGACGTAGAGGTCGAACACCAGGTAGTGCGTCCACCCTGCGAGGAACGCGTCGGGGTTCATGAGCCCGGCGCGCAGCGAGTCCGGATCGTCGAAACGCGGCAGTTCGCCGTCACCGGTGACCATCGCCCGTGCGAGCAGTGCGGTGTAGGCGACGCCGAGCGCGGCGTACAGGGGAGTGGCGAGCCGGACCAGCCGTGCAGTCGCCCGCGCACGGGGAAAGAGGATCATCGCGAGCCACACCGGTGCCGTGGTCGACGAGAGCACCTGGAAGGCCCGCCGCTGTGCCGTCGTCATCGGCCGCAGCAACGCGCCAGACGGGTCGCGATCGCCTCCTGGGTCGACCTTGGCTCCATCGGGTTCATCAGGGTGCATGTGAGCATCATGACGCGGCTCGACCCCGTTGCCCATGGGGGTCAGTGCTCGTCGTAGTGGTCGGTGACGGGTGGCACATGAATCGCGGTTGCAAGAATAGTTCTCATTCTTTAGTGTGTGGTCTGTCCGGTGACCGGGCAGGCAGTCGGCAGATGACCGATGGCCAGGAGGAGACACCATGCAGATCGACCGATCCACCCTCACGCCGAGACGGCGACTCGCCGTGCTCGCTGTACCGCTCGTCGCGGTTGTTTCGCTGGCGGCGGCGTGCGTCCCGCCGACGCCACCGCCAGCGGGGCCGACCGTCTTGTCCCAGGGCGGCGTCGATGCGCCCGGGATCGCCTTCGAGGACGGAGAGTGGGACCTGCACGTGCACGACGAGGACAACGACGTCGAGTACGAGCCCGGCGCCGTCATCCTGAAGGTGAAGGACGAGGCGGCGACGACCGTTCCCGCCGATCCGGCATTCGGGTTCCTGGGTGCGTCCGGCGATCCGATCTGGGTGCTGCCCCAGTCGCCTGATCCGGACCTGCTCTACCTGGGCTACGCGACCGAGGAGATCGAGCCGGGCGTGTTCGAGGGTGACGAGGTCACCTGGTCACTCGTCTCGGTCGACGGTCCAGGTTCGTTCCACCTGTACTCGATCGATGGGTTCGGCGTGCCGACGGTGCTGTTCGACTCCGACGATGTGCTGCCGCAGAGCCTCGTCGTGCCGACCGGCGCACACATCCACCAGAACTGGGGCTTCACGGCGCCTGGTGACTACACGGTGACCTACGAGGTCACCGGAACTCCCATCGGCGACGTGCCCATTTCGTCCGGGCCGGTCGAGTACAGCTTCACGGTGGGTGGCTGATGAAGCTCCAACGGTCCGTGGCGCTGCTCGTGCCGTTGGTCGTTGCGGGTGCGCTGGTGGCGGGTTGTGTCCCGCCGCCAGCGCCCGGCCCCGGCCCTTCCACGACCACCACGTCGACCACGGTTCCTCCCCACGTCATCTCGATCGGCCACATCGATGCTTTCGAGGTGACGATCAACGCCTCGGCCCTGAAGGTGCAGATCGAGGACGAGACCGGCCCTTCGGTGGTCTACCGCGACCCCGCCCAGACGGTGCTGCACGTGAAGCCACAGGCCCAGATCGCGGTCCCGAACCCGCCGGGAGCGTTTGCGTTCCTGGGTGCTGCCGGAGCCCCGGTATGGCTGCTGCCCCAGGTGCAGAACGCGAACCTGCTCTGGCCGGGGGCGTCGACCGACCGTATTGCCGCCGGCGCGCTCCAGAGCAACCAGGTGAACTGGACCGTCCAGTCGGTCAGCGGTCCGGGCAGCTTCCACGTCTACCAGAACGGCGCCTTCGGAGCTCCGCAGGTGCGGTTCAGTTCTGGCTCCGGATTCCCACAGACCCAGCAGCTGAGCGTCCCTCAGCACGCCCACTTCAATTGGGCCTTCGGCGCGACGGGTACCTACACGGTGGTCATGCGAGCGAACGCAACCCTGGCCAACGGCACTCCGGTGACCTCCGGGAACGTGGCGTACACGTTCCGGGTCGGACCGCTCTGACCTGCATTTCCAGCGCGGCGCGGGGCAACGACGAGGTCGAGCCCCGCGCCGCGCCGTTCCACCTCGACCTGTATGCCCCTCGACGACGCGAGCCACAGCCATGACCTCTACCCACCCGTTCCGACTCGTCCTCCTGGCCGCGATGGCCACGGCATCGACGTTGGGATGTACTGGGACGCCACCGGCGGCGACGGCCGACGTGGTGACGGTGGACGAGTCGGTCGCGCCGGCAGCCGATGCGCCGGCGGGCGCGGAGCCGGCGATTCCTGTGGAGCCGTCGGATTCCGCCGACCCTGCCGAGGAACCCGGGACGCCGGACGGGTCGACGACGACCATCCAGCCGCTGCCTCCCTCCACCCCTGACGCGCCGCCGACTCCTTCGGAGATCGAGCCGCCGGACCCGACGCTGGGCACACGGCCGTCCGCGCCCGAGACAGAGGACACCGACACCGGCGGTCCCGCGCCGACCCCACTGCCCACGCCGCGACCGAACGCAGTGGGTGCGGACCCACTGACCCCGCAACGTGACGCCCCGGGCGACCCAGCGGCTACGGCCCAGCAAGCGCCCGCCACGACTGCGTCGCTGACGGCGAGGCAACAGTCCGCTCGAGCCCAGCCTGTGGTGTTGGAGCGTGGCCACGTCGACCTGGTCGAGGTGACCGTCGACGGCACCGCTCTACGCGTCTCGGTCAAGGACGACACGCAGCTGACCGGAGCTGTGTTCCGGTCGCCGTCCGACGTGCAGCTCCGCGTGCCGGACAGCGCGCAGATCAAGGTTCCCGCTGGTCCGTTCGACTTCCTCGGCCCGCAAGGCTCGACGGTCCACCTGCTCCCCCAGGTGCAGGATCCGGACCTGATCTGGCCCGGCTGGAACACCGAACGCATCAGTGCCGGTCAGCTCGACGGCGACATGATTCGCATGCGGCTGGGCCGTGTCGACGGCCCCGGCCCCATCGCGCTGTTCACGACCGACCAGTTCGGATCGCCGAGCATCCTGTTCGACAGCGACGGCGGCGGCGCGAACCAGATCACCGTGCCGATCCGGACCCACGCCCACGCGAACTGGTCCTTCGGCGCGCCGGGCGTCTACCGGGTCACCATCGAGGTGGCGGCCAGGGTCGCCGGCGCAAGCCCTGCGTCGACGACCGCAACGTACGTGTTCCTCGTCGGCGACGCTGCAACGCCCGTCGATCCCGGCTCGATCCCCCCGCCACAGGCAGGGGGCGCGTCCGGTGGACAGGACGTCGTCGGCGGCGCTGCGGCGACGGTCGCTGCGCAGGCGGAGCTCGAGGGCATCACCGCTGCGGGAGATCGTTCGGGTTCGCGCTCCGTCGCGTCACGCAGCACTCGCAGCAACACGTCCGGGGCGCTCGCATCGACCGGCGCGAGTTCCATCGAGTTGCTCTGGGTCGGTGTGGCGTCGGCGATGCTCGGGGTGATGCTCGTCGTTGCGGGGCGCCGCCGCCGGTCGCTCGCGTGACCGTCCGGCGATGGGCATCGGTCGTCGCTGTTCTCTTGCCCGTTCTGTTGGCCGCAGCGTGTTCGGGGGCGACGGGCCTCCGCGCCGAAGAGGACCGGGTCCAGGTGGTGACGACCACCGGCATCCTTGCCGATCTGGTCGCGAACGTCGGCGGTGATCGTGTCCGCGTGACCTCACTGGTGCCCGATGGCGCCGATCCGCACGCCTACGAGCCGTCGCTGCGCGCCGTGCGCGACGTCGTCTATGCAGATGCCGCGTTCAGCAACTACCTGCTGCTCGAGCAACAGTCGATCATCCGGACCCTCGACGCGAACCTGCCCAAGGAGGCGCCGAACATCTCGCTCGCCGAGGGCGCTGTGAAATACGCGGCGGAGATCATTCCGCTCGTCGAGGACATCTCGCTCGACACGGTCTGGCTCGGCATGCGCGTCCGGGGCACCGGCGCGTCCGCGGGTGCCGACCGTGGATCTCAGGTCCGCCTCTCGGCGACCGACGTCGAGGGGCCGGGTGAGCTCGTCGCGTACCTGACCGAATCGTTCGGCCGACCCGAGTTCTACATCGACTCCTCCGACGGGTTCGACGCATCGAACGGTCATCGCGACGACACTGCGACCCTCCCGCCCGACGCGCACAGCCACATGAGCTGGGCGTTCACCGAACCCGGCGTCTACCGACTGGACCTGAGGGCCGCGCTCGCTGTCGACACCGATCAGCGCCCGATCGACGCAGGGGTGGCGACCGTCACGTTCGCCGTCGGCGTGGATCCCCACGACGTCGCAGGCATGACCGTCGACGACGTGGTCGACGGAGGGCACGCCGACATCACCGTCGATCTCGACACGGACGCCGTGTATCTGCTGCACGACCCCGAGGGTGGCGGTGAAGCGGCCCAGCGGGAGCTCGATCCGGACACGACGGTCATCGAGGTGCCCAACGTGGCGTTGCACGAGGTGCCACCGGATCCTGCGTACCGGTTCCTCGGTCGCGCCGGTGAACAGATCCACCAGCTGCCTCAAGCGGTGCTCGGCAAACACGTGCACGGCGAGATCGATCCGCATCTGTGGCAGGACGTCGGCAACGCGATCGCCTACGTGCAGCTGATCCGCGACACGCTCATCGACGTCGACCCCGACGCCGCCCTCGAGTACCGGGCCAATGCTGACCGGTACATCGATGTGCTCGACCGTCTCGACCGCTACGTCGCTGACACGATCGCGCAGGTGCCCGAACCGGCGCGTCGACTCATCACGACCCATGACTCGTTCGGCTACCTCGCACATGCCTACGACGTGACCGTCTCCGGGTTCGTCACCTCGAACCCCGCGACGGAACCGTCGCTGGCGTCGCGTCGCAAGCTCACCGAGACGATCCGCAACCTGGACATCCCTGCGGTGTTCCTCGAACCGAATCTGGCCGCCCGATCCGCGACCCTCCGCGAGGTCGCGTCCGAACAGGGGGTGGCGATCTGTCCGATCTACGGCGACGCGTTCGACGACGAGGTCGACACCTACGTCGAGATGATGCAGTTCAATGCCGACTCACTCAGGAGATGCCTCACCCGATGACGACCCGTCGATCACTCCACGTCGCAGCAGTCGTCGCCGCGACGCTCGCCTGCACCGTAACGCTCGCGTCTGGCGCGGGTGCACAGGCCGACGAACCGGTCCTCGACCAGCGCATCGACGTCGACCAGAACGTCGCCACCGGGTCGGCCGTGCTGTCCACGGGCCACGTCGACATCGGGCCGGTGTTCATCGACGGCACCTGGCAACTCATGATCCATGACGACTCGGTCGACCCGTCGGTGTGGCGATCGCCCGACGACGTGGTGTTCCAGATCGGCGACGCAGGGCGCACCGAGTTGCCCGCCGATCCGAACTACTCGTTCATCGGCGCCGAGGCCGGCGACCCGGTCCACGTCGTGTCCCAGACCCAGCAACCCGATGTCGTGTGGATCGGGTGGAACACACAGGCTCCGTCGGTTCTGGACCGTATCGACCGGGGCGCAACGCTGACGTTGCTCGGAGCCCAGGGCCCCGGAGACGTCTCGGTGTACCTGCAGTCGGGCAACTTCAGCGCACCCGAGGTGCTGTGGCAGTCGAGTGTCTCGCAGCGACAACCGCTGTGGGTCGACGTGAACACACACACCCACGCGAACTGGGTGTTCACCGAGCCGGGCGTCTACTTGTTGCGCGTCGAGGCGGCGGCCGACCTCGTCACCGAGGACACCGTGAGCGACACGGTCGATCTGCGGATCTCGGTCGGCGACGAAACGGACCCATCGGAGGCGCTGTCCGCCGAGTTCACCGCGACGGTCGCCGATGAACCCGAATCAGCTTTTGCGCCGGGCTCGACGACGGCGACCGCTGCACCCGGCGGCTCGACAGTCGTGTTCGGTATCGTCGGAGCTGCAGCGCTCGCGCTCATCGCCGCGGTCGCCGCAGCCGTGGTCCGCGGCCGACTGGTGCGACGCCAGGCTCGGGACAGAACCACCACGGCAGCCTCGACAGAACCGATGTCGCGATGACTGCGCTGTCGGTCCAGCGACTCGACGTCGATCTCGGTGGGCGAGCGGTGCTGCGCGAGATCGACCTGGATGTGGCCGACGGCGAGTTCGTCGGACTCATCGGTCCCAATGGCGCCGGCAAGACGACGCTCCTACGAGCCGTCCTCGGACTCGTCGCCACCCGATCAGGAACGGTGAGCGTCGCCGGCCGGCCAGTGAGATCAACGCGCTCAGCGATCGGCTACGTGCCGCAACGCCACGAATTCGCGTGGGACTTCCCGACCAGCGTCGAGCTCGCCGTCATGAGCGGCCGAACGGGCCATCTCGGACTCTGGAGACGCCCGCAGGTCGACGACTGGCTCGCGGTCGCTGACGCGCTCGAACGGGTGCAGCTCGACACGCTGAGGGACCGTCCCGTCGGAGAGCTCTCCGGCGGGCAACGCCAAAGGGTGCTCGTCGCCAGAGCCCTGGCGTTGCGGCCGATCCTCCTGCTGCTCGACGAGCCCTTCACCGGACTCGACATGCCGACCCAGGAACTTCTCTCGACGTTGTTCGGTGAACTCGCTGCAGAGGGCCGGGCAGTGGTGATGACGACCCACGACCTGCTCGGTGCGCTCCACGGCTGCAGTCGACTGGTGCTGCTCAACCAGCGAATCATCGCCGACGGACCGCCCTCGACGTTGCGTCACCGCTCGTCATGGATCGAGACGTTCGGCATCAGCGACGACAGCCCGCTACTGCGACTCATCGAAACGAACTGACCATGTCGTTCACCGAGTTCCTGACCGACCTGTTCAACCCCGACCTGGCGTTCCTCCCCAAGGCACTCGCGATCGCCGTCATGGCCTCGATCGTCTGCGGCGTCGTCGGCTGTCACGTCGTGTTGCGCGGCATGGCCTTCATCGGTGATGCGGTCGCCCACGCCGTGTTCCCCGGGGTCGCCATCGCGTTCGTCATCCAAGGCAGCCTCGTCGTCGGCGGCGCGATCGCCGGGGTGATCACCGCAGTGCTCGTCGCCGTGTTCTCCCAGAACCGCCGGATCAAGGAGGACTCGATCATCGGCGTGTTCTTCGTCGCAGCGTTCGCTCTCGGCATCGTGGTCATCTCGAGAGCTCCCGGCTACGCGGGGTCGTTGCAGCAGTTCCTGTTCGGCTCGATCACCGGCATCCCCGATTCCGACGTGGTCGTCGTCGCCGCGACCGGACTCGCGGTACTCGCGACGGTCGCGTTCCTCCACCGACACTTCGTCGCCGTCGCACTCGATCGCGAAATGGCACGAGCGATGGGACTCGGCGTCTTCCGACTCGACCTGGTGCTGTACATCTGCGTGACCCTCGCCGTGGTGGTCTCGTTGCAGACCATCGGCAACATCTTGGTGCTCGCGCTGCTGATCACCCCCGCCGCGACGGCACGTCTGCTGACCGACCGCCTCGGCGTGATGATGGTGCTCGCACCACTCATCGGAGCGATGTCCGCGTTCATCGGCGTGTACCTCTCCTGGAGCCATGATCTGCCCGTCGGAGGCACGATCGTGCTCGTCGCCACAGCGGCCTTCCTGGTTGCCTGGCTCATCGCTCCACGCCACGGCATCGCTGCGCGACGAATTGCTCGGCGCCATGCAGTGGTCGACGCTCCGCCGGGTGTCACGTCCTGAACATCAGGACGGTCGCGTCCACTGAGATGTCGCTGTTCTTCACCCGAAGGTCGTGGGTTCGAATCGCTCCCCCGCCACCGTCGTGGTCCGGTAATCAGCGCAAGAGCCCCGGATCCAACGGATTCTCGCGCGTCCGGGGCAGGGTCGAAACTGCCGTTCTGGCCCAAACGTTGGAGCGATTCCAGTGGTTGTGCCAGGGCACGCCGTGGCGCGCTCCAGACCGCGCAAGCGATTGCGCCGCCGGATAGCGGCCGGACCCAAGTCCTTGCCTCGACGCCCCGGTGGCGTCGTCGGCCGGACCACGGTTGAAGTGGCCCCAGGCTGACGGGCGGGCGAGCATTCGGCACCCTCACGGCACCTTCGAGAGGTTCCGCGCAAAGTTCAAACTTGGCGCCCCGCTGCCGATCTGATGATCGGGCGCACCCATCGCGACTGCGTCACGTATCCGATCGACGGAGGACCCATGGCTCTCGATTTCACTCGACGACAGCTCCTGTTGGGCGCCGGGGCGGTGTCCGGGATCGCCGTCGTCGGAGCGTCCTGTACCGACGAGTCCACGGTCGGACTCGGTCGTCCGGTCGCACGTCCGACCGGTTGGCCCGATGCCGACGCATGGCAGGACCTGAACCAACGCGTCAGTGGCCGCCTGATCCAGCCCGTGTCGCCCCTCAGGTCGTGTTCGCTCGATGCGTCGAGCGCCGAATGCGAGACGGCCCTCGAGGCGATGAAGAACCCGTTCTTCCACGAGGACCAGGTCGGCTCGACGCAGTCCACCGGGTGGATGGACGCCTGGCAGAGCGCCGTCAGCCCGTACGCGGTCGAGGCAGAGACGGCCCAGGACATCGCCGCGGCCGTCGACTTCGCTCGCGAGCACGAGATTCGTCTCGCGGTGAAGGGTGCGGGACACGACTACCTGGGTCGCAACAACGCACCGGATTCTCTGCTCGTGTGGACCCACCGGATGCGCAACATCAACATGCATGACGCGTTCGTCCCGGCGGGGGCTCCGAACGGGACCGACGGCGTCACTGCGCTGAGCGTCGGCGCCGGCACACGATGGATCGAGGCGTACGCCGCTGCCACCAACGCTGGCCGCTACGTGCAGGGCGGAGGCTGCACCAGCGTCGGTGCCTCGGGTGGGTTCATCCAGGGCAGCGGTTTCGGCAGCTTCTCGAAGGCCTTCGGCACCGGGTCCGGCGGCGTGCTCGAGTTCGAAGTGATCACCGCCGACGGCGAGGTCCGTGTCGTGAACCAACATCAGGACCCCGACCTGTTCTGGGCGCTGCGAGGCGGAGGCGGATCCACCTTCGGCATCGTGGCGCGCACGACCTTGCTGGCGCATCCCATTCCGAACAACACGGGAACGGTCTCGGGAACGATCGTCGCGAAGGACGACGCTGCCTACGAAGATCTGGTGGGCGCCGCCGTTGCCTTCTACCCCGTGGCCCTCGACAACCCGTCGTGGGGCGAGCAGATCCGCTTCCGTCCCGACAACACGGTCGAGTTCGCACTGACGTTCCTGGACCTCAGCCGCGCCGAAGCAGAAGCGACCTTCGCTCCTCTGCTCGAGCCGCTGCGGGCCCAATCGGACCGCTTCGAGGTGGACGTGTCGTTCGTGGAGATCCCCTTCGAGCGGCTGTGGGACGTCACGTGGTGGCAGGAGACCGACCCGGACTTCGTGACGCTCGATCCGCGGCCGAACCAACCCGACAACCAGTACTGGTGGTCGGGGAACCAGGGCGAGGTCGCCGCCTACTGGTTCGCCTACGAGTCCCGATGGGTGCCGACCTCGATGCTCGTCGATCGGCCCGCCGACGCAACCCGGATGCTGGTCGATGCCTCCAAGCTCCGGAACCTGACGTTCCAGATCAACAAGGGACTCTCGGGGCAGTCCGCCGAGTCACGCGAGCGTGACCGAGACACGGCGCTGCACCCCACTGCGTTCGACGCCGCGGCGCTGATCATCATGGCGTCGGCCGAGCAGTACGCGTACCCCGGTATCACCGGTCACGAACCCGATCGGGCGAAGGGTCGGCGCGAGCGCGACGAAGTGGCCGCCGCGATGTCGATCGTGCGGGGTGCGTTGCCGGGCCAGGGCGCCTACGCCAACGAAGCCAGCTACTTCACCGAGGACTGGAAGAACGAGTTCTGGGGGCCCAACTACGAGCGGCTGCTCGAGATCAAGCGCCGCGTCGATCCGACGAACCTGTTCCGAGTGCACCACGGGGTCGGCAGCGATGAATGAGTCGTACGCACCCTGAGGGGACCCCGATGACTTCTTCGTCGACGTCGTTGAGCCTCAACATCCTCGACGCCCTCGAGGCGGTCCAGCCCCGCGAATGCCGTTGCGGAGAGGGCCGGTAGCCACAGCGAGCGTCGCCGACACGCAAGAGACTGGTCGGCGACGACACAGCAGCGACACCTGCGCCCGAAGGATCGACTCGACGTCGAGACGATCGTTGTTCGAGGCAGTGCCCTCATCCCTGACGGGTTGCGTGACGACGCGCTTCGCTACCGCGGCGACTGCGGGCGCCCGGTGTTCGCTGCTCGAAATGTCGCGATCGACGAGCCGACACAACAGCCACCCCTTGTCCACTCCGAGGTACTGACGCTTGTGTGCGCCGGTGTTCTGCGGAGCCCAGGCTTCCGTCTCGAGCCGACGGGACGGAACCCGAGATCTCGTCGCTGACCTCAATGCAGAGGACGACGGCGGCCTCGGCTGGTCAACGCGCGCCGAGGCCGCAGCTCCCGAGCGTGTTCGCCCGGGAGCAACGCTGCTCGCTGACAACAACCAGGCACAGGCCGAAGTGCGAGTCGTTGCCGTCGACGACGGGCAGCGAAGCTGCCCACTGCGATCCGCTCAGGTGCCGCTGCGTTGCGCCGGTGCCGCAGGCGAGACGGTGAGGTCCACCACATAGGGCAAGTGGTCGGACAACCGGAACCACTCGGCGCCCGGCGAGCCGAAGTCAGCATCTGCCCGGTTCGGCACCGTCACCGCGTCCACGTGCACCGGACCGGCCTCGGGGCGCAGCACCATGTCGATCCGGTTCGTCACGCTGGTCACCGCACGGATCTGCCACGACGTGCACAACGACAGCAGGTCGCAGCCCAGCGGGTTCGAGTCCTTGACCCAGCCAGCCGTGTAGCCGCACGCCCGGACGACGTCGGGGTTCGCCAACAGGAACGTCTGCGCGACGAGATCCACATCGGAGTGGGCAGGACATGCGGCCGGGTCGGCGGCCTCCGGTCGCAGCTCGGCGAACGTGTCGAGCATGGTGCCGGGCTCGACCGAACCGGTGTCGCCAGTCAGCATCAACCGATGATCGGCGGAGCCGGGCGTGAAGTTCATGTCGCCGGCCAGGAGCCACCGGTCGTTGCCCGTCGCGTCGTCCACAGCGATCCGCTCGCGGATCAGACGGATCTGACTGGCGCAGGACCCCGCTGCCGCGCCGCCACCCGACGTCAGGTGCGTGCCGTAGATGCGGAGCGGGCCGCCCTGCATCTGGAGGTCCGCCCAGACCAGCACCCGACGCACGGTCGGATCGGCGCAGGACTCACCGACATTCGTGCCGCCGCCGTTCGCGACGGTGATGGAGGACCTGACCAGGATGGCCACTCCCTCGGGGTTGCCCTTCAGATCACAGGCCCACCGCTGGTATGCGGCCACCGTGTAGTCCTCGGTGGTGAGGTCACGCAGTGCAGCGACATCCTCGGACTGAGCCTCCTGTACGACGATCACGTCGGGGCGCAGTTGGTCGACCCTCGCTGCCCACCCGGCATGTTCGCTGAAAACGGCGGCGTCGGCCTGAGCGCCGAGCAGGTTGTAGGTCATGACCCGAAGACCGTCGGCCGGGTCACTCGGTGACAGTTCACGCAACGGCATCGGGGCGCACGCAACAGCGATCGCTGCCAGTGAGACCACGAACGGAACCATCCACCTCGATCGTCTCAGCACCACTGCTCCCCCGGCGGGTCGGCCCCCGCCCACGTGCCGACGACGCCACTCGGACGGAGCGACGCCGCTCAGGATGATGTTACGGTCTCGTAAACTCATCGGGGGGACATCGTATGGGAGCATCACGAACAGGCCTGCGCGTTGCCGCAGCGCCACTGGTTGTCGGTCTGATTGCAGTGCTGGCGGCAGCCTGCGCGCCGCCGACCGCAGCACCGACAGGGATCTCTTTCAACCCACCCACGGTCGGCTACGTCGGCAAGCAGTACGTTCCGAAGGCGACAGCCGCGAACCGGTTGCCGGTGTCGTTCTCGCTGGACGCTCCCAGCACCGGCTGTTCATTGATCGCGGGGGTGCTCTACTTCGATTCCGTCGGAAGCTGCGTCGTCCTGGCCGATCAGCCCGGCGACGCCACCAACCCACCGTTGACCCAGGTGCGGCGCACGATCAATGTCTACGAATGCCCGACACTTCGTTCCGGACGGTGGACCGGCCCGCAGGGGACATCGGCCACCGTGATCGGAAGTGGATCGACGTTCTCCGGCACGGTCGACCTCTCCGCATTCGGGCTGGGCGTCCAATCATTTGCCGGCACCGTCGATTGTGACGTCGTGCGGGGAACGGTCGGTGGCACGGCGCTCACGGGACGCCTGTCATTCAACGGCGCAACGCTGTCGGGCTCCTTCAACGGAATCTCGATCGTGCTGAACGCCCCTCCCGCCTGAGACGTCGTGCTGGCCGGGGAGCCCAACCAACAGGTGCTCTCGACCGGACCTTCCTCGGTGATCGATCCAGACTCGGGTAGGTCGACCCCGGTGAGCCAGGGTCGGTTGTGCGCCGAGTGCACGCCATGGAACGCGAGGACCCGGAGCACGGCGCGGCGGTCGCCGTCGCGCGGCGCACGGTTCGCCACCCCACAGAACTGACGGATCCGGCCGTCGAGGCGTTGTGCCGACTGCCCCACCGGGACCCGTGCGGAGGCCAAGACCGTGCCGAGCGAGGTCGGCGGGGCCAGAGGCCGATGCCGGGGACGGGCCGGCAGCGTCCGGGGTGTCGCAGGAGTGACCACGCGTGCGGCAGGTGCACGTCGCCGATCAGGTCGCAGTGCCGCCTCGGGCGCGCTGCGGACCAGTTCACGGTGCACGTCCGAATGCCGCCTGCCGGGCCATGGAGGACGCCGCCCGTCGTTGCGGCGCCGTCCCGTCAGCGGTGGACGGCACGTTGCGCACTGGAAGCAACCGCTGTCCACCAACATGTCCGCGTCGATCAGGGCGATCACGGGGGTGGACGTGACGCCGTACCCGGCGTTGCACGCCGCAGCCTTGGAGAACGGGCCGGCCGACGCGACGTGGAGGTACCGGGGGAAATCCTCCGGCGAGAGGTCCGGCGCCGGGGCCTGCCCGTGCTGGACGACCACGACGTCGACGGGCATCGTGCCCAGCCACCGCAGAACAGCGACGAGGTTCGCGCCGCGCCCACCTGTGGCGTCGGGTCGGAACGGGACGATCGCCGCACAGCGCGGGCTCATGGGAGTCTGCTGCTCATTCGTGAAATCTCTCGACGTCGGGCGACCCGAGGCAGATGGAGTGCTCGAACGGCGCCATCAGGGTCGGCTGTCGGCGGGATGTGCGGCCATCACCGAGGAGCCCGAGGCGAGCCATTATCCCCGTGGCGGGGTCCGGTCAGCGGAGCGCCCGGTCCAGCCTGAATTGTCGGACGGTGCGGACGGTCACCACGACGAGTGTCAGAGCGGTCAGTGGCAGCACGAAACCGACCATGGCCACGGCGAAGGGGTCGCGCAGTCCGCTGCCCGTCTGATCGAGGACGAGGAACGTGATGTAGGCGACGTAGTAGAGGACGAACAGAGCACCCTCCCACCGCTTCAGCTCGAATCCGTTGAAGAAGACCGGCAGGCACGCCACGGCAACGGCGGTCATGATCGGCAGATCCAGCCGCAGTGCATCGTCGCTGACCGGGAGCCCTCCGGGGGCGACGATGGCGGTGATGCCCAACACGGCCAGCAGGTTGAACAGGTTCGACCCGACGACGTTCCCCACAGCGATGTCGCGCTCACCGCGCAGGGCAGCGATGATCGATGTGGCGAGCTCGGGTGCGCTGGTTCCGACAGCCACCACGGTGAGACCGATGACCAGGTCCGAGACGCCGAAGCTCTCGGCGATCTCGCTGGCGGCGCCAACCATCCACTGTGAACCGAGCACCAGCAACACGATGCCGCCGATGATCGAGGCCACATCGATCAGGACCGACCGTTGTGGTTGCTGGCCGAACGCCTCGTCGTACTCCGCTGCGATCTCGTCGGGGTCCTTGCGGGACGCCACAACGGTCCACACGGTGTAGGCGACGATCGCAGCGAACAACGCGACTCCCTCCCACCGACTGATCGAGCCGTTCGCAGACATCAGGACGACGCCGAGCGACGCGAGGATCATGAGTGGTACGTCGATGCGGACGATCTTCTGGGCGACGACCAGACCGCCGCCGATGACCGCCGACACGCCGAGCACGACGAGCACGTTCAAGATGTTGCTGCCGACCACGTTGCCGATCGCCAGGCCGGCCTGGTCACCCCGAGCCGCGCCGACGCTCACCGCGAGTTCCGGTGTGCTCGTGCCGAACGCGACGACGGTGAGCCCGACGACGATGGGTGACAGACCGGTTCGGACGGCCACTGCCGACGCGCCGCGCACGAGGACCTCGGCGCCGGCGACCAGTGCAGCGAGACCGATCAGGAGCACCAGGTAGGTCATGCCGAACTCTGGCACAGAACCGGTTGGGACATTGCGGTGCGAGAGCGGCGCGGGGCGACGTTCGACGGACGCTCAGAAGGGGCGAGTTCCCGGCGCCGCCAAGCCGTCACGGTCGATTGCGACGCTGAGGGTTGCCTCATGTACCCGCGAGCCACAGTTACGAATAGCGAAATATGTGACATAATTCGCATGTCTTACCTCTCACCTCTTACTCTCACCGACCTCGAAGGGTGAAGCACATGGGATTCCTCGACACGATCAAGGGCCTGATCGGCTCGACCGGAGTGGGTGACCTGCTGGAGTCGACGGGCATCGGCGAACACGTCCAAGGACTGACCGATGCCGTGCAAGGGCCGATCGAAGAGCTCGGCACGGTCGCGGAGGACGTGACCGCTGCCGTCGACCCCCTGACGGACCAGCTCTGAGGGAGCGCCCACCCACAGGCGTGTGGGCGGGCAACATCCATCCGGGCCACGCTACGACGCAGCTCCATCGGGGTGTCCGCTTCGAGGTGCTCGACGACGAGCCGCCGAGGTGCCGGTATCGCCAGACCACGCGGGTCGGCCCGCTCCGACTTCGGCAGGACCTGGAGCTCCACCGCATCGCCGACCAGGCACTCGTGAACCACATCACCCGTGGCCAGCTGGCCGGTGGAACCATCACCTCCGTCATCACCCCGACCGGTGAGCGTTCGTCGCAGGTCACCGCCTCGGTGAGTGCGCCGCTCGTCGGTCCGATGAGGCTGAAGGTGTCGGGAAGTCGTCTGGCGTGATCGATGACGTTTCCGACTGGGTTCGGTCGATGGTCTCTGGTTTTGGGGCGCGTTGAATCCGGCGTGGCCGTTGTGTTTGATTGGCCATGAAGTGGGTCAGGCTGCGGTTCGGTATTGGTTGATGAGTCCGGCGCAGGTGGTGTGACGTTGGATCGGTTGGTCTTGGCCGATCGGGACGACGTGGGCATCGTCGTTTGGTGCTCGTTGCTGGATTCCGCGGTGGGGTCTGTGCCTGTTGTAGTGCTCGACGTATTCTTCGAGCAGAGCCCGGAGTTGGCGTTCGTTCCAAACGATGGTCCGGTCCAAGAGTTCGTGACGTAATGTGCGGACCCATCGCTCAGCAAATGCGTTGGCTTGCGGCGATCGGGGCGGTATTCGGATCGCTGTGATCCCTGATCCAGCGAGGACGGTGTCGAAAGACCTCGTGAACTGTCCGGCTCCGTCTCGGATCAGGTACTTGAACTGGTGATGTTCTCCGAAGTCCATCATGAGGTTGCGGGCGGCTTGGGTGGTCCACGGCCCGGTCGGGTTGGCGGTGATGCCTGCAAGATGGACGCGGCGGGAAGCGACTTCGATAACGAACAGAACGTGGAACCTGCGAAGCATCGCGGTGTCGACGCACGCGAAGTCAGTAGCGAGGATCGCGTTCGATTGTGATCGGATGAATGCGCCCCAGGATGGGCCGGTCCGGTCGCGTGTCGGGTCGATCCCTGCGGTTCGGAGGATTTTCCAGACGGTTGATGCTGCGAGTTTGTGGCCGAGTCGGACGAGTTCTCCTTGAATGCGTCGGTATCCCCAGTCGGCGTTCTCGTTGGCGAGCCGAATGACCCGCCGGCGGATCTCGGGGTCGATCGGTGGACGACCTCGATTCTTGGCGGACGGTTGGGTCCAGTGGAGTGCGACGAGTCGGTGGTGCCATTGGATCACGGTTTCGGGTCGGACAATCAAGAATGTCAGTCCTCGGCGTGGCCGATCGATAGCGTTGCTCAGAAGCGCAAGGATCGTCCTGTCGGTCTCGTTGAATTTCGGGCGGTTGATTTGGCGTTGCAATACGAGGATCTGGTGTCGAAGGGCGAGGATCTCTGCGTCGCGGGAGTCGCCTGAGGCGAATACCCAGCCGATTCGAGCGAGAACAAGGCGGGCGAGTGATGGAATGAGCGGCACAGCACATCGACGGTACCGCCGTTGAAGAAGGCTCGAACCCCGCAGAATCACAGGGCGGATGACTTTACGGCAGGGCACGCGCCTGGGTCGCGCCACCCCGATTGCCAAGGGACCGCGCGGTCAGGCCACGCGGCTGATGCGCCCGGTCACCAACCGATACGCTGGGCTCACAGCTTCGGGATCCGAGGCGATGCGCGCAGCGGTGTCGTCGAACACCTGGGCGACGAGTGCGGACTGCTCATGGGCAGCGCGTGGCCACACAGCGCGGAAGCTGGGCTCGAGGAAACCACGCAAGAACCCGGCGTGTGCCCTGCCGTATGCCATTGCATCGGCGTCGCGCTGGTAGTCGGCGAGGAAGGGGTCGTCCAGCTCCACCGGGTCGAGCTCGACCATGGCTAACCGCTCGCCGCCCGGTCCGATGAACTCGGGGTCGAAGGGCTCCTGGAGCTCCGCGAGGCTCCGGAACCAGGTTGGGTAAGCGGTCGCGGCGTACTCCGCCTCGCTGAGCGCTCCACGGTCGCGCGCCGCACGCACGCTCGCCTCGAGCGAGTCGAACAACGCCTCTGATCCCATCGAGCCGTCGTCGCCCATGAGCACGTCGACGAATACCACAGATCCCGAGCGCACCAGTTCTACGGCGCGGTGGGCCAGGAACGCGGTCCAGTCGGCAGCGGATCGCGCTCGGTAACGCTCCTTGGCCTGGGCGTCGGTCGACGATTGTACGAAGAAGTGGTCCGCGATCGGGCCGGGTTGCTTGCTCAGCCAATGGAGCGTAGAAGAGGTCCATGCGAGGTGGACGCCGCTTTGAGAGAAGAGCCGATCGTAGAACGAGCGTCCGACCACGAAGGGGTGCACGTCGTCGCGGCCGATAAGGTAACTCTCCGGGTCAGCATCGATGACGCTGAACAGGGTGGCCCAGTCGTTGCTCGCCAGGTCGGTGTGCACGACGTTGATGTCGCCACGGTGCCGCTCGGTCAGCGCCGCGACCACGGTGCGCATCGCCGCGAGCGAGTTGTGACCCTGCGCGGCTCCGAGGTCCGCGACCGTGACCGGTAGACCGTCGCTCGGCTCTAGGTCGGCGACTGCCCGGAGCAGCAACTCGAGCCCTAGGGCCGCACCCTTGCGCTGAGTGACGGAGTGGCGGTCATAGAAGCCGTCCCCCGCCATCACACCGGTCCCGGACATATCCTTGATCGGATCCATCTGCCCCATTTTATCACTAAAATGTCCGGGCCGCACGGTAAGGGCAGGCTGCGCTAGCGCATGCTGCAGGGCCCGCCGGCTCTTGACGGTCGGGCCAGGGAGTCAGCCCAGCTTCACTCCGTGGGCTTCAGGAAGCTCGCCGCGGCCGATGGCGTCGGCCCGCTGGTGCAGCAGTGTGGCTTTGCCACCCAGGTCTTTGCCGATGACGAACTGACGGCGCTCGACGCAGTCCATGACGAACTCGCCGAGCTCGTCGAGATCGGCGATGGCCGGTTCCTTGCCGGTCGCGGCGGTAACCCTTAACACCAACTCGTCGAAGGTCATGCTCGAGCGGCCGGTTCCGGGACCGACTCGCGCCAGATCAGCTGGGCGGTTGCGCGCAGCGGAGTAGAGCCCGGTGTCGAGCAGCCCGCCGGATGGGTAGAACACCGACGCTCGTAGCGCTGTCTGCTCGCTGATCAGGTTGTGTTGCAGCGCCTCGGCGAAGCAGCTGACCGCAGCCTTCGAGGCGGCGTACACCGAGGCTGTGGGGACCGGGGCGATGCCGCCGTCGCCCGAGGATGTCAGGACGATCTGGCCGGGCTCGCCCGATTCGATCATGCGCGGCACAAATGCTGAGGTGCCGATCCCGACACCGATGACGTTGACACCGAAGCACCAGCGCCAGTCGTTCGGTTCCTGTTGCCATGGCAACCCGCCACCGCCGGAGGTCACCCCGGCGTTCAGGAACACCAGGTTGGCGCGTCCGTGATCATCGAAGACGCGATCGACCAACGCTGCGGTTGAGGCTTCGTCGGTGACGTCGGTGCGGACCCCGCTGACCGGACCCAACGATGAAAGCTCAGCGACGGTGGCGTCAAGAATACCCGACTCGATATCGGCGATCACGACGGTGGCGCCGCGGCCCAGCAGGGCGCGAGCGAGTGCGCGGCCGATACCGTTCGCCCCACCGGTGACCACAGCCACGGCCCCGGCGATGTCAAGGCAATTGGTGTCGGCAGCGGAGGGGGAGTCGCTCATTTCAGCCCTTCCATTCCATGTTGTAGGCGTCGAACCACCAGCGGGCCTTACGGATGGCGTCGGGCGCCGTGCGCAGATCGGGGTCCTGTTGCAGGTCGGTCGGGGTCGGCCCAACCTGCGCAGCGACCTTCGTCAGCCCGTCGACATCAAGGTCGTAGCACTCCATGGCGTTTAGCCCGAGCAGCCGTCGGGTGTCCTCGATCGAGACGTCGCGGAAATCGTTCTCGAGCCGTTCGACCGTGTGGGGCCACGATCCCTCGGGGTGCGGGTAGTCAGTGCCCCACATCAGGGCGTCGATGCCATTGGCGTGACGGCGCCGGATCTCCTCGGTACTCATCGTGGACGCCCCGATGAAGACGTTGGTGCCGACGTACTCCGAGGGCAGCCGCTGGATGAGCCCCTTGGTGCGGGCATTCAGCTTCTTCACCTTGCCGCTCGCGCCCAAGTTGGTGTCGGCCTTCCATAGAAGGTCACCGAGCCAGTACGAGCCGCACTCGACCACCGCATACTTGAGGCCGGGGAACTTGTCGAACTTCCCCGACAACAGCAACTGCCATAGGATTCGGTGGGTCCAGAACGGCACCTCGAGGATGAACTGGGCGATGTTGTCGTTGTAGCTGTCCCAGTCGCCCTCACCGGAGTGGGTGTGCACTACAAGACCGGCTTCGGCGCACGCTGCCCACACCGGGTCGTAGCTCGGGTGGCCGTAGGAGGGCTTGTCGTGCCACATCGTCGGCACCATGATCCCCTTGATGCCGGGCTTTCCAGCCAAGGCCTCGATCTCTCGAACCGATTCGGCGACATCGTGGATGATCGGCACCAACGCAACGCCGGCTCGGCGCACGGGGTCGGTGGCACAGAACTCCTCGAGCCATCGGTTGTGGGCGCGGGCACCGGCAAAGGCCAGCGCCGGGTCGCTGATCTGTCCGGCGGCCAAGCCTGCTCCGAACGGGGGCGACTCCTGGCCGGTGACAGCGTCGCCGTCGGCGAAGATGATCTCGCCAGCAATGCCATCAGCGTCCATCGCCTTGTCCCGCACCGCTGGGTCGAAGGCGCCACGCAGCCCCTCGGCGTTCTCGCCTTCCCACTTCTCGACGTACTCACCGTTGATCTCCTCGACCATTCGGCGGTGGTTGTAGCGCTCGACCACCCACTGGTCGAACTGCGGGTGGAACTCCGAGTCGAGGTAGGGCCGGTATTCCTCGACCTGCAGGCCGGCGTGG
>Ga0209390_10000854_pt1 | contig 60664 bp, 54 predicted proteins | sample BON01_FD_187212 | JGI IMG/M metagenome (GOLD analysis project Ga0209390, IMG submission 187212) | Freshwater microbial communities from Lake Bonney liftoff mats and glacier meltwater in Antarctica - BON-01 (SPAdes) (version 2) | ecosystem: Environmental > Aquatic > Freshwater > Ice > Glacier...
TAGACTACAAAAAACCGATGGACGTGTATAACGAAAGTATTTTATCAAGTAGAACCTTGATTGAAGCGGCTTAAAGAAAATAAATAAGGATCTGGAAATAGTTGTCTTGACCTTTTGGGGTGCTATAGTTCAACGTTAAACGGCTTATTGGTCTTCCGAATAATTGAAGCATTAGGCGGAGGAATGGCGATTGTAAACTCAGGTGCGATTATTCGTGATGTCAGCAGTGGCCGAGATAGTGCACGAAATTTATCCCAAATGGCACTCATCATGATGATGGCACCTTTATTAGCACCCGTGATCGGTATGACACTATTACAGATTACCGGCTGGCATGGTATTTTTGTGTTTCTGCTTATTTATACCGTGATAATAACCTTTCTTATCTATAAAAACATTCCGGAAACTCGAGCGAAAAATAAACATCGGCCTAGTGCATTACAACGCTACTTAGCAGTCCTTAAACACCGTCAAGCACTCGGCTATTTGTTCGCACTTTGTTTTGCTTACGGCGGCATGTTTGCATTTATCACCGGCTCACCTTCGGTCTATATGGGCTTTTTCAAGATAAGTGAAACGGTCTACCCACTTTTTTTTGGTGCAAATATTGTCACCATGATTCTGGCTAATCGTGTAAATGTCCGGTTATTACGCTACTACAACTCAAGTCACTTACTATCATTAGGTCAATCGATTCAACTCGTTACCGGTTTTACACTATTAAGTTATGTATCCATGGTCGACGATCCACAGTTGGCGATTGTTGTTGGCTTAGTGATGCTGTTTGTTGGTTCACAAAGTTTTATTGTGTCTAACGCAACATCCAGTACCATTGAGTTTTTCCCTAATAATAGTGGTACCGCTTCTGCGTTATTAGGTGCAAGTGGATTTGCAACGGGTGCCCTATCAGGATCGCTTGTCGGTTTGTTAGGTGATGGTACGCCTTTGCCAATGGCCATGGTGATGACGGGCTGCATAGTTATGGGCATCACGCTACGCTTTATAATGCAACGATCTAAAAAACTCAAAACAAACCTGTAAGTCATAAACAGCTGTTTATGACTTACCATTACCACTTTTTAATCACGACGACTTAAACGCCCCAAAATCAACTTATAAGCAATTCCAACAAACAGCACTGGAATAAAGATAAACACCAAAACAAATTCAGCCAAAATATAAACGGCAGCGGTCACCACATTATCTGTTTTAGATTTAATTGAAGTGAATATATTGGTCAATTTTAGTTTAGCTGTTAGGCTTTCAAACCAGCCTGCATCTTGATTACTTGCTGTTGCTTTATTCAGTGCGCGTACTTCGTTTTCTGTTGATATTAATACTGAAATTGAGTCTTGTCGTTGAGATTCTAACCACGTCTGCATCATGTTCGATGTTAACACCATCGTCGGTACGACAAGCCGAAGTAGCGTTAACACCAATACTAGCCTGATCACACTTTTTTGTTTAAACACTGATATAGATTTAATGGCTACAAACAAAATAGCCATCAACGAAATGCCGGCCAACACCCAACGAAATATATTAATATCACTAAGATCGAGAATTATTTTTTGTATGCCTATAGAGGCCGATGCGACTAATAACACCGTAGAGACTTGCTCAATCATATCGTTCAGAGGATCTAACAGTTCTCCTGGTGTCAGAGTCACTCCGACACCCATCGGTTCAATAGCAAGTTCTGTACCTTGAGCCATTGAAATCACCGCATTTAAACCACGTAACACCGCATACACAGACAGTGTGACGGTCAGCATGCTGGTCAGTTGTTGACCAATATTCGACTCTAGAGGCATCCATAGCAATACGCTACACACCACCAGTAATACACAGTAACAAGTGCGTTGTGTTTTAGTCACGATTTAGACTCATTATCTTTATTTCTTAATTTTTGCATAATGCCTTCAATTAAAAGGGCACCCCCGAAAGGGGCTTTGTTATTCGAGATGATTGGACGACTTTGTTTGATGGCTTCTTGGCCAAGACGTGATACATAAATACTCACACCAATGCCCTGTGCGACACTGCTTGCTACTAAACCTGTCATACCCGTTGATGTTTTTTCTATCATGGTACTGATAGCCGCTTCAGTTCCAGCCGCTAATAATGTCATCTTGATGATCTTAAAAAAAACTTGCCATTGCCCAACTCGAGTTAGCGATAGCCCATAAATTTTGTTAATTTGATTAACTAATTTAAATGATCGCCATAATGCCACTAGTGCATCCAATACCGCCAATGGGCTCAGTGCAATAAGCACACCGATATTGACACTTTCATTTTGGATCAAGCGATAGGCTTGTTGATCAAGTCGGGCAACAAAGTGTTCTGACAGATAGTCAATCACCTCAGCATCATTTAAATAATCAGGTTGATTGTTCAAGCACGTCATCAATAACTCGCCTTGTAGCGTATGCTCATAAAGCGACTTTAATTCAGTAATAAAGGTATCTGATTTGCCATGACTTCGCTCGCGAACAAATAATGCAGATTGTTCTCTTAGCTGCTCTGCTTTAGCTAATTGTCGTTGACCTTTATAAAATCGAAATACCTCTACCGAAATAAGCACAGCAAAAACTGTCAGTAAGCAGCCAAACGCCGCTCCCAATAAGAGATTAGTTGCCAATATGTCCATTAGGGTGACGTAACATTGCCATGTAAAAATGATCGCACTAATAGTTATCAACAAAATAAGCGCTTTTTTGCCCCATGACTTAGTGTGTTTATCTATTGTGTAGTCATCCTCAATAACCAGCATAGTGTCATCACCAGAAATTGTTTCTGGTATACCCCAATCACTATCATCGTCAACCGTTCTAAAATAAGGATCACGTTCAGCCACTAGAATTTATCTCCTAACAAAAAGGTCAATACCTTATCCATTCGGATCGATGGTAATCTTGCACCGTTCGCTAAGCCTTCAATCGCAGGTGGTTGCAAAGCTTCAGGGATCCAATGTTTTAATGCTGCCCATTCTGTTTTTGTCGGAATATGGTCAGGGATCGGGATAGGATCGACCACCCCGCGTTGTCCTTCAGCATTGGTCACACGTAATAAATCGTTTATTTCTTGAGTGCAGCGAATTGAGCAGGCAGATTCGGTATCAATATGAATTGAGTTTCTTAGTTTCTGCGAACACGTTCGAACAATGATGTCGTTGACCAAACTACGTAAATTTTCATGCTGACTTGCTAGTACGCGATCAGGTTTAGATGCCAAAAATAAAATACGTTCGATTTTGGTACTAAATAGTTTCTGTAAAGCATTGCTTGAACCATATTTATAACAATCCATGATACGGCTTTGAGCCATCATCATATCTTCAAAATTATCTTGGCCACCACTAATTACTTTGAGTGCATCGATCAACACCACTTGTCGGTCGATATCATCAAAGAAGTGTTTATTGAATGGTTTGACGATCAAATCAATATAGTCCTGATAGCGCTGCGACATGACTTTATAAACACTATTGTCGTCAGCATTCGCTAACGCCTCTTTATCATAGTTGTGTAATCCGAGTAATGGAAAGAAAGCAAGGCTTTCATTATACTTGTCCTCCAACAACATTCTGCCCGGCTGAATCAGTGTTAAACCTTCATCTTTGCATTGTTTCAAATAATGTTTAAAGTGTTGATGTATGTGTTTAATTTGAGTGTCATCAAGCACATCAAATGGGCTAATATCTTGCAGAAACTGAAAAAAATCACCTAATAAATTCTTTCTTACTGCTTGTTTGGCTAAATCAGTTTGGTCAAAACACCAATTTAGATAGTTTTGTCCAATCAGTGGTAAATCAAGCAACCACTCACCAGGATAATCTCTTATTTCGATATTTAAGGTACTTGTTTCGCCTAATACACGATTCAAGACCGAATTACGTTTATAGACGATTTGAACGATAGTACTACTCAATGACTCTGTAGGCTGCGGCCATTGTGGCGGCTTAGCTGATAATGCCGTGATGCCTGCTTGATAGTCAAATAAGTCATAACCCTGAGATGGAAGTAAATTCACTTCCAATATGCGTTGTTCTCTCGCCGCTAAAAAGCTGGCTAATCCCGCTTCATTTGAATAGCGTAATTGATGGATGAGACTAGTAATAAAAGTTGATTTGCCACTGCCACTAAAACCCGTAACACCAATACAAATATGCTTATCAAATGCACGGTCAAGTACCTTACCGGCATCATTAAGGATGATATCAGCACTATCCTTTATATCTTCAGACAGCTTCTTAAATTTTGATGTTAAATTGGCGAGCACACTTATTCCTTAATGGTTAAACTCAATTGATTATGAATCACAATTAACGCTTCAATAGTTCACCTGCCGATTGGTGACAATGCTCTATACATCAACAAGATTAAGCCCATTTCATCTAATGGCCTAACTGCCTATCCATTTATAATGAGTATAGTTATGGGATCCTTTATTATTGCCACATTAGCGCGCGTTATGCGATTTATAGTATGACCTGCCATAAAACATTGTAACTTAACTTTTAAGACCTTTGATTCTATTCTAATATATACCAAAAACTAGTCGTGAAAATAGATCAAAATAAGCTATTACCCACCAAGAGCCTTAAAAATAATTAAAGTAAAGTCACTCTATTGCGTCCATCATCTTTCGACTGATATAAAGCTTTATCAGCACGAATAGTAAGACGCATAGGATCTTCATCAAAGTCTAACTCAGCCACACCAAAACTTGCTGTGACTGAAAACGGCTTAATATCTGGCTCTTCAGCAATTAAAACCCGAAGTTTATCTGCAAGTTTCGAAGCGTGCTCCTTTGCAGTGTTGGTCAATAGAATCAAAAACTCATCACCACCCCATCGAGCCGGAATATCTATTTCTCTTAAATATTGGCGTAATACTTCTGCTACTTTAAACAGTACCAAATCACCTGATGAGTGACCATATTCATCATTGACCGGCTTGAAATTATCAAGATCAAAGACGATTAACGACAGTGGTTCTTGAAATCGCTTGGCCCTAGCACTCTCGCTCTTGAGCTTTTTTTCAAAACCACGCCTATTTAAAAGCAAGGTGAGTGAATCTGTAGTGGCAAGTTGCTCGACTTCTCGTATTTTTATGTTCAGTTTGTGATTAATCTCATTCAACTCTTCTGTTCGTGTTTCGATAAGACGTTGTAAATCTTCTTTATCACGAAGATTTTTTTGTTGAAGTCTTTTCTCTGCGTCTATATCACGATGAGCGCCAATCATTCTTTTCACAGAACCATCACTATTCCATTCAACAATGCGCCCCCGATCTTCAATCCAGACATAATTATTATCTTTAGTTCGACAGCGATATTGTATGTTGTAGACTTTGGATTGGTGAGTGGTGTAGTTACTAAAGTGATTCATGACGCGGGTAAAATCATCAGGATGAATAATGCTTTCCCAGGTGAATACATTATTTTCGAGTTCGTCACCGTCATACTGAAGCATCCGGAACCAGCCCGGACTCCGATACACATAACCAGTATTAGCATTCCAATCCCAAATACCATCACTAATGATCTCTAAAATAGTCACAAGTGTATCTTCACTTATTTCTGGTAAAGCCACTGAATCCATGTCACGAGTCCCCGGTACATCATTGAATTTAATAGTAAGTTATTTTTGACTATTAGTACAAACTAATCCTGAATTATGTAAAGTATTTTCGCCTCCTTTAACGACTTTATGACAATGTAATATTCTTGAAATATAAGTCCTTCTTTAAATAAAGATGTAGATTAAACTGTCATTAAGAGTCATTTTATTATTACTTCATAGTTTACAATGAGATTCTGTTGAAATTATTTAATACTGTCGACTCTGCAAGTCTAATGATCCCAGTCTGTTTTAGTAACAGGTATTTTGAGCTACTTTGTGATCAGATCTCAGACAAAGTCATTAGCCAAACAGACTAATGACGCGTAAAATTCATCCTTTTAATTCATTGAGATGCACTATGGCTCAGTACGTATACAGCATGAATCGTCTTGGTAAGATTGTTCCACCAAAACGCGAAATATTGAAAGATATCTCACTGTCATTTTTTCCAGGTGCCAAAATTGGTGTCCTTGGTCTTAATGGTTCAGGTAAATCTACCCTGCTTCGCATTATGGCGGGGCTCGATAAAGATTATATTGGTGAAGCTCAGCCAATGCCGAATATCAAAATCGGTTATTTACCACAAGAACCTGAGCTTGATGATACTAAAACAGTCCGTGAAATCATTGAAGAATCAGTGTCTGATGTCAAACAAGCCTTAGATGATTTAGATGCTATTTATGCAGCGTATGCAGAACCTGATGCTGACTTTGATGCCTTGGCCAAAAAACAAGGCGAGTTAGAAAATCTAATCCAAGCTAAAGATGGTCATAATCTTGAGAATGCCCTTGAACGTGCCGCTGATGCCCTTCGTCTACCACCTTGGGATGCCAAAGTAGCCGTATTGTCGGGTGGTGAACGTCGCCGAGTCGCATTGTGTCGTTTGTTGCTTGATAACCCAGACATGTTGTTATTAGATGAACCGACTAACCATCTTGATGCTGAATCAATTGCGTGGATGGAGCGTTTCCTTCAAGAATTCCCCGGCACTGTGGTCGCCATTACCCATGATCGCTATTTCTTGGATAATGCTGCGGGTTGGATATTAGAACTCGACCGTGGTCGCGGGATTCCATATGAAGGTAATTATTCGGCTTGGTTAGAACAAAAAGACGCGCGGCTACAACAAGAAGTGAAAGAAGAAGCGTCACATCGCAAAGCCATTAAAGCTGAGTTAGAGTGGGTTCGCCAAGGTGCTAAAGGGCGTCAATCTAAATCTAAATCACGTTTAAAATCATTTGAAGAGATGAATTCTCGTGAGTTCCAAAAACGTAATGAAACCTCAGAAATTTATATTCCACCTGGCCCACGTTTAGGTGACAAGGTAATTGAGCTAAACAATATCACCAAATCCTACGGCGATAAGTTATTGTTTGAAAACTTAAACATCACTATCCCACCGGGTGCGATTGTCGGTATTATTGGCGCTAACGGCGCGGGTAAATCGACCCTTTTCCGTATGATTAGTGGCGAAGAACAGCCTGATTCAGGTACCATCGATATTGGTAGTACTGTTCAACTTGCTTACGTCAATCAAGCCCGCGAATTAGATGGAAAAAATACAGTATTTGAAGAAATTTCAGATGGCAACGATATGATTACGGTAGGTAATTACCAAACCCCTTCTCGTGCCTATTGTGGTCGATTTAACTTTAAGGGTTCTGATCAACAAAAATTTGTCAAAGATCTTTCCGGTGGTGAACGCAATCGTTTGCATATGGCTAAGTTACTCAAAGCTGGCGGTAACGTTTTATTACTCGATGAACCGACTAATGATTTAGACGTGGAAACATTACGGGCATTGGAAGAAGCTATTCTTGCATTCCCTGGTTCAGCCGTGGTCATCTCACATGATCGTTGGTTCTTAGATCGTGTTTGTACCCATATGATTGCCTATGAAGGTGATTCAACGGTCAGTTTCTTTGAGGGTAATTACACTGAATATGCCGAAGATTATCGTAAACGTTTTGGCAAGGACCACCAGCCAGAGCGTATTAAATATCGCAAAATGAACTGATCTCATCTGTTCTGATTGAAGATAAGCTTAATACCCCCCCCAGTAACATCCCCTAATGGGGTGGGGGGAGTGATTACCTAAGCCAAGTAAGTAGGAAATAAAATTCTCGCTAACACCATGCTAAGTTTTTTTAAAGTCTGTGATATGAATCTAATCTATAGCTCACACTGGACAATGTAAGTCTATATCTAGGCTAATGCTACCTCCACTAAATTATCTGAAAATGTCGGAGCATGACCCATATCGACAAATTCCGCCGAACTGATACAATTAACAGTGCCTTTGTTCAATTGTCGCCAATAACCTAATGTAGCGACGACAATACCTGACCTAACGTCATCAGTAATTTGTGCCACGCCTTCGAATGCGCCCCGATCATTAAATACGCGAACAGTATCACCCTGATCAATGCCTCGTGATAGAGCATCCGCGGCATGAATTAAAACAAATTGTTCGCCTTGTGCTTTAATTTTGTTTTCCATATTGGCATAACATGAATTTAAGAAAGCATGACTCTTTGGTGAAATGATGCTCAAGGGGTATTTGGCTGCCAACTCCGGATTTGCTTCTGCTGTTTCCCGAGAACGCACATAATCAGGTAGTTCATCTAGCTTTTCTCCAGATTGGAATCCATCATACATTTGACGAAAGGGTCCAGCGACAAAGTTAGTTGGACCATTAAGTTTGAATTCACACTTGCCTGACGGTGTTGGGAAGTTACCTTGTTTGTGTGGTGCACGATTATCTTTTGTGCCTACATTAAGTCGGGCAAAGCCGTGTTCTTTCATATAGGCGAGATCAATACCATCACAAGCCGGTGAATTCCAATCTACGTAGTTTTCAAGGCACTCTGTATCTGACCATTTGAAGTTTTCTTCTTGATAGCCCATACGCTTGGCTAATCGTCTGAATATTTCATTATTAGGAATCGCTTCGCCAGGTGATTCAACACATTTAGCATTATAAGTTAGATAGAGATGACCCCAAGACAATACCATATCTTCCATTTCAGCACCCATTGAAGCTGGCAACACAATATCAGCATAGGCAGCCGTATCTGACATGAAGTGTTCAGCCGATACCATAAACAAGTCTTCGCGTTTCAATCCTTCAATAATTTTATCAGTTTCAGGTGCTTGAGTGACTGGGTTAGTATTCCAACACATCATAGATTTAATCGGTGTAGCAAGTTTCGTTTCGCCGGTTAAAACACGACCAAGTTGAAGGTTATTAACAACAGGCGTACCTTCGGGAATTAAGTCTGGCCGACAAATAACATCGAATTTATAAGGATGTTCCCATACAGGGAACTGCAAAGCCCCGCCACCAACATGCCGCCAAGCGCCAATCAATGCTGGCAAACAGCTTACTGCGCGAATAGCTTGTCCACCGCCATAACTTCTTTCTAAGGCGACACCTAGACGAATTGCAGCAGGCGGTGTAGTTGCATATTCTCTGGCGAATCGGCGGATATCAGCGGCCGAAATACCCGTAATCTTTTCAGCCCATTCTGGCGTTCTATCTTTAGCACGTTCCGCTAATTCATCATATCCTACCGTATAATTTTCAACATAATCTTGATCAACTAAGCCTTGTTCAATAATCGCGTTAATCATTGCCATCGCTAATGCACCATCGGTACCTGGTATAGGTGCAATATGCCAATCTGCTTCTTTAGCTGTTCTTGACGCATAGGAATCAATGACAATGACTTTCGCCCCTGCCTTCTGAGCTTGTTTAACGATATGCCAATGATGGATATTAGTGCTGACCGAATTACAAGCCCAAATAACGATGTATTTCGAATGAATGAAACTTTCTGGATCGACACCTGCTGTTGGTCCAACCGTTAATAACCAAGCGGTACAAGAACCTTCACCACAAAATGTACGCTCGGTTACGGTTGCGCCCATTCGATTAAAAAAGGCATCGCCGCCATTCATCCCATGGACTAAACCTTGATTGCCAAGATAGCTATTAGGCATTATCGCATGAGGACCATATTCATCGATGATGGCTTGCCATTTTGTGGCGATTTCATCTAATGCTTCATTCCAAGTGATGCGTTCAAACTGCTTGCTGCCCTTAGGGCCTGTTCGACGAAGCGGATATAACAATCGATCAGGATGATAATGACGTTTTTCATAATCTTTTAATTTGACACATAGTCCACCACGGGTCATTGGATGATCAGGATTACCTTTTACACTGATTAATTTGCCATCTTCAACTTCATACACCATAGAACAGGTATCTGGACAATCATGCGGACAGCCGCCATGATGGCTAGTTTTTGCACGTGTATTCATCGTCTATCCCCTTGTTAGTTAGGCTAATTAAAGTATTACAAAGTTATAATTTAAGACTATACACCGATAAACACGGGCATTTTTCCCGACAGCATTCTTTTCACCACGATCCGCAAAAAATAACTAAAAAGTCATTATTTCGATGATTTCAACATTAAGATCGGCTAAATGTTTATCTAATAAGGCATTAGAGCTAATGCAGACAATATTATTGTCTGGATCAGACGGACTAACGAGTTGTGCGCTAGTCAGTCTGGCTTTAAGGTAACGTAGTTGACGACCTATCTGATTCAAACTCACTTTAGTTGTCATCTCGTCAAGATCGTCAGTTTATTTTTGCTGATCTTTTAATAGCTGATCACGCCGACTATTTAACTGCTTAAGTCCCTCAGCAGTAACATAATTAGTTTGTGTGCTAATAGGCCATTCTGGTTGGTCACCATCGGGTTCTTTGACAAATGCTCGACTCATAATCAACCGTCCTTCATAGATTAATGACCTTTCACCCATTCAAATAACACTGAAAGGCACTAAAAGGTGTACTCGACGTGAATAAGCTAACTCAATCAAATATTAACAATGTTTGGAACATTTAAAACGCGCACTTCACGTTGTGGGAATGGAATTTCAAAGCCGTGTTGTTGCATAGCCTCTAATATCATCAACATAAGATCGCCACCAACTCGATTTTTCCCATCATCAATACCTTCCATCCAAAATTCAACAAACATATTAATTCCCGAGTCACCAAAACCTTCTATTTCACAATCAGGGCGTTCTTCAATTGGGATATCGTCACCACTCATAACTTGAGAATGCGAAGCCACTACATCTTTAATGATTTCAACTAACTTTCTGACATCAGTACGATAAGCAACAGAAAAATCAACACGGTAACGTTGTTTTTTATTTTTATGTGTCCAGTTGGTAAAGCTTTCGACAATGAATTTTTCATTTGGCACCATTATATCTTTGCCATCAAAGGTTTCTAATGTTGTAGATCGAAGATTCAATTCACGAACGATCCCCGACCGACCATCTTCTAATTCGATGTAATCTTCAATGGAAATTGACTTGTCGACTAAGATAATAACGCCGGATATAAAATTAGAAGCAATAGCCTGTAAGCCAAAACCCAAACCAACGCCCAACGCACCTCCAAATACTGCCAGTGCAGTGAGATTTATTCCCATCACCTGTAGCAATAACAAAAACACAATGAGGGTTATGAAAAGCTCAAGTAACTTAGCGGCAACTTCCTTGGTTCGAAAATCAAGCCGTTGTTGTTTTCGAATAAGCGCTTGACCAGTCGAATTTGACGCACGGCCGAGCCAAAACAATAATGAGCCGAAGATAGCGACTCGAAGCACACCATATAGTGATAATTCTATATTGCCTATATTGATAGAAATACCTTCTAATATCAGTATTAAACTGTTAAGCGCTCCAATCAGATGTAAAAATAATAAGGGAATACCAATCCATTTAGTAATTCGACAGATTGTCGTATTTTTAACAAGATCTTGAACGATTGAATTAAACAACAACATTACAGCCACTATTAATGCTGTCTGAATAATCCAATCATGGGGCAGTGTTGAAGGGGTGATGACTTCACTTGCTATTCTTAGCATCAAAATAGCTAAAAGTGGGAAAATCAAATCACCTAACTTACCAAAAAATACATAAATTGGGTGATGATCACTTACTGACTTTGCATTTAGAAAAGAAGCATATTTTCTAATCCGAGTAGCAACCGTATACGCAACAAGGTAGATACTTAGAATAATCGCAATCTGAATATACGTTTCAGACTGACTAAATACATCCAAAGTTTTCCCCTGAAACTTTTCAATAATCTGATAGAGCTTTTCCATTATTGTTTATCACCTTTAAAATGACAGCGTGAGTTTAGGAGCCATTACAGCAAGTAAAGTTTATCATCAAAAAATTGGATATAGGCGCTTATATCAATGACCTTCTCCCGACTTTAAATTATTATATACACAAATAATAACTTTTGTGGTCAAGACAAATGACTGACAAGTTAGCAATCTGACCTCGCTTATCGCATGACTTAATAATTAAATATTAGATTAAAGCTGAAGGGATCATCAGACAAACTGTTACTGTAAGAGGACATTATATGAGTATCGAATATAAATTAAATGAGCCAATTAGCACCACTCAGTTTATAAGCTTGTTGGAAAGTTCATCATTGGCCGAGCGTCGTCCCATACAAGATCGTGAGTGTATGGAAGGTATGATACTGAATAGTAATCTCATCGTAACCGCTTGGGATGATAGTCAACTTGTTGGCTTGGCACGTTCAATCACAGATTTTCATTATACGTGTTACCTTGCAGATCTCGCTGTGAGCCATACTTATCAAAAACATGGTATCGGCAAGCAGCTACAAATCATTACTCAAAATCAACTTGGCCCACGCTGTAAATTAATTCTTATCGCGGCACCTGAAGCTAATGACTACTACGCTCATATTGGTTTTACAAATAATGATCGTTGCTGGGTACTTGAACGTAATGCGAGTATTGATAACAAATAAGAATATTGAAATTTGAAGTATTTTACGCTGCGTTTCAATATGAAATTACTCAGTTAGCTGAGTTAACGATAAGAGTCTACAGCTGATAATTTAATCATTCCTCATGTATGGCATCAAACTAAGGGCAGATTGCACACAACTTATGCTGCCTATCAATTTGTACATTTTATGGCAGGAGCACAACCATCGCATCTGATACTACTGAGTCGCAAACGTTGGAATCAGCCGTGACAGCTTCGCATGCTTCTAATATATTTTATAGCGATGAGGTGCGGAGGTAGAACTTCTGCCTCCGCTCATCGTTTATTTAAACTCGTGGTTTATAATCTCCATTCCAAATCAGGGTTATCTTTTGGATTATATGGAGTACCCCACGAACGTTGTTCACGTTTGTATGGTGTTTGATGTTGTGGATCTACATCTTCAATCTCACGCGCCAGTCGATGTCCATCAAAGGTAACATCTGCAATTAATCGAGGTGCTTCAGCATCACCGATAACAAAAACGTTATCAATACCGTTGTTTTCCCACTCATCTTTACGTGCTTTAAGTTCTCGATAAAGTGCATCTTCTGAATGACGGCCGGTAATAAGAATAACCGTGTCACACTCATGCCAGGTATGTGACGTGTTTTCAGTACGTGGGAATTGCCCCGTTCCCTTGTACTCTCTCTTATAACCATCACCCCATATATTAAACAGTTCAACACGCCCTTCTTCTACTCTTGAGCAGCCTGTTTCGCCAATAATTTTGATATTAAGTTCGTGCATCATGCGGTGCATGTTTGGACCTTCCAAACTATATTCCATATAGGCACCCACCTCACAGACCGAAGCTATCGTCACTTCATGACCATCTCGAGCGAACTTCTCTGCCAAACTTGGTGCTGTATAGTAAGGATCGTAATTAATGATCATTACCCGCTTACCAACCTTCTTGTTACCTTGATACACTTGTTCAGGCGTAAGAATGTGTGGCAGACTGGCATCAGCACCTGGTATCGGTTCATGCGTGGCATGATTCACACCAGTAGTATTCCAGCTAGCACCTGTAGCAATGATAACTTTTGACGCACCGTATTGTAGTATGTCATCTGCCGTCATACGTTTCTGACCTAAAGCGACCTGACATTGTTTATTCTTCTTAACAAGTTTATCTAGCTGAGTTTCACGATAATCACGATGATAACCCCACTCGCCAAGTCCTGGTAACGCAGCAACATCATTGACATAGCCACCGACCTTATCTCTTGAATCAACCAAGTGGACGGTATAACCACGCTCCATTAAGACACGTGCACATTCAGAACCAGCAGGACCGGCACCAACTATCAAAAAGTCATGTTCTGATTTAGCGGGTTCAAATTTTTCTGGATGCCAGCCACGTCGGTATTCCTCACCTGCAGTAGCATTTTGGGTACAAATAAAAGGTACTCCCCCCATTTCCCAACGTGAGATACAGACATTACAACCAATACATACACGAATGTCCTCGACACGACCCTCGTTAATTTTATTCGGTAGGAAAGGGTCAGCAATGGATGGTCGTGCTGCACCGATAATATCGATAATACCTGCTTGTACAGCTTCTAACATCACATCAGGACTGGTGTATCGTCCAACACCAACTACGGGTTTGTCAGTGGCTTGTTTAATAAAACGGATCCAATCGTTCTCGTGACCCGTCGCATAAAATCTTGATGGGCCAGCGTCTTCACCCCACTCCGTGATATCGCCAATGTTAACGTCCCATAAATCAAGGTAAGGCGATGCCGCTTCAATAAATTTTAATCCATCGTCGCCAATTTCAATGCCCTTAGTGCCGTAAAGAGTATCCACCGCACAACGGGTTACAATAGCAAGATCGCCATCTACAGCATGACGAATTTTTTCTAGTGTTTCAATCCAGAAGCGTGAACGATTTTCAAAACTCCCACCATACTGATCAGTACGCCTATTGTAGTATGGGTTAAGCCATTGCATCGGCCCATAGGCATGAGCACCATAAACATTAACCATATCAAAACCCGCATCACGGGCCCGTAATGCAGCATCAACATATTGCTGTTGTAGTCGATGTAGCTCATCGATATCCGCTTCATGGTTGTATGTGAAGCCTGGGCAGCCCGGAATAGTAGCAAAATCTGAATTATACTGGCTTGGTCCACGCGATATAGTTCGGCTTTCCAATGCAGGCGCGTGTGGGCCTGCGTAAAATAATTCACAACCTGCTAAAGCATCGTGACTATGAACATTGTCAACCATTGCCCGCAGGTTGTGCACATCGCCTTCATCCCAGATGCGTGCGGTGATCCGAAGAGAGTCATCACACTCAGGGTGAATAGAACATTGCTCCGTATTAACTGCACCCCAACCGCCTTCAGCTTTAATGCCACGATGGGCCATCTGAAAACCTGGACTATTGGTACCAGCTCCAATACAGTGTGGAACCTGATAAAAACGATTTTTCATAATTTTTGGCCCGATCTGAATCGGCTCAAATAAAGGATCGTAGCGTGAATCTCTAGCCATGGTATTGCTCCTAGAATCAATTCTATTGTTTTACTGTGAGTGAACATTACTAAATCAGCTAAACGCTGTATTTGCAGTGTTCTCTAACTGAAGCTAACAACAAAATAGATCCCAGTGAACTATCTTTAAGGTGTAGCACAAAAGTATTAACCACGCCAAATGTAGGTATTTAGTTAATATTCAAAATATTTTACTAAAGTTAAGATTAACAACACATAATACAAGGTAAATATTGATGTTGAATTCAATAACAATCCCTTTATATTGCGCACATTTTTGGTGCTGTAGTCTCTATTAATTTGCTAGCTGCTAATTTGAATTTCTAAATCCCCCAGCTAAAAATATAAGAGAAGAATCTAGTCTTTTTTAGAATATAAGCACGAGAGTGATATGCGTTCATTGCAAATATTTGAACCGTTCTGATAGGACGCACGATAAAGGGATAATAAAAGAACGTAAAACGCCGGCAGACCCCGAAAACGGATCAACATTAGACATGATCTGTCTGGCGACTATGAATTATCGTGCTATATTCTGGATAGAAAGCCTTCCAAAAGTATAAAATAATCACAGGCAGAAATGAGACTTTAGCTATTTATCGAATGTCTGCATCAATATCACATTGCAAGCAACCCGTATCAAAAATGGTCTCATGACTTAAATATTGTGATTTTTTCAAACTAGTTCAGTAGCGATTGCATCATCGCTTTGAGCAGTACTCTTAACGACTTGGCTTTGTCATTATCAAATTTGGGGCTAGAACTTGACTCATCCATATAAGAGCGCATTGCAATTTCTAGTTGCATGGTATTTATGCCTTGCGATGGCTGGGTATAATTTCGAGTAATAAAGCCACCTTTAAACCGTCCATTCGCAACCCAAGAATAGTCACCATTAGCTTTAATAACATCCACTATTTTTTCTATTAGATCTTGCTGGCACGATGTGCCATCCGCCGTACCTATATTTAGCTGAGGTAGTTCACCATCAAAAAAACGAGGTACTTCCGAACGTATGGAGTGAGCCTCCCACACTATTACATTACCGTGAATAGCTTTAATTCTAGAAATTTCACATGCTAGTGCTCGATGATAAGGGAACCAAAATCTATTGAGCCTACTCTTGATTTCAGTGGCATCAAGATAGGTTTCATGTTCATAGATTAATTTACCGGAAAATGTGTCAATAGGACATAGTCCTGTGACATCGCTGCCTGGATATAAGCTAATATCATCGGCAGAGCGATTCAAATCAACAACATACCGTGAATAGTTTGCGGAGATCACCGTTACATCTATATCCTGTAAAAAATCATATAGCTCCTCCAAATACCAATCTGTATCTGGAAGCGTCAATGCCTGCTCACTCAAACGGGGAATCAACCATCCAGGCAATTGCGTTCCAACGTGCGGCATTGATACTAGCAACTGGCTATTGCCTCGCTTTAACTTGAAAACATCGCTTTCAGATTGTCTATGATCTGTATTCATCCCCGCATATCCTCTTTCATCCACAATTAAAATTTTAAACGCGCTATGGACTGTTCTAGATCTTGAATTAAGTCCGATTTTTCTTCTAATCCTACTGAAAGTCGGATTAATGAAGCTGTAATTCCTCTTTGTACTAACTCCTCTTCTGGCATACCAAAATGGGACGTTAATACAGGCTGTGATACCAAACTTTCTGTCCCACCTAGGCTTGGTGCCAAGGTAAATAATTGCAAATTATCGACTAAAGCTATGGCGACATCACCACCGCCGTGAATTTCAAAACTCAACATGCCGCCATAACCAGACATCTGGCTCTTCGCCAACTGATGATTGGCTGTTCCGGTCAGACCGGGATAATGAACCTGTTTTACTGCTGGATGAGCATCAAGATAACGCGCGACCGCCAATGCATTGTTATTATGTCGTTCAATTCTCAATGGTAATGTGCATAAACTTCGAGCAAGTTTATGTGCAATTTCTGGCGCAATCATCTGGCCTAAGTTTTTACGCCACGCATTAACTTTCTGTAAATGCTCCGTTTTACCAGAAAGTACACCCGCAGTTAAGTCGCTATGACCACCCAGAAATTTGGTTGCACTCTGTATCGAAAAATCAGCGCCTAGTACAATTGGCTTTTGATTTGCCGGCGAAGCAAATGTATTGTCAACAGCAACCAATGCACTATATTTATGAGCTAAGGAGGCTATTTCGGCAATATCAATTATCTTAAGGGTGGGGTTGGATGGCGTTTCAAAAAACACTAAATCAACTCCTTCATTAAGGTGTTTTTCTACTTGTTTAAGGTCTGTAGAATCAACAAAATGCGTCTCAATCCCCAGCTCTGGAAATTGCTGACTAAGCAACTGCATCGTACCGCCATATATATCGCCAACACAGATGATTCCTCGTCTAGCATAGGTCAAAAACAGCGATGAAATTGCAGCCATACCAGATGAAAAAACCAATGAGTCCTCAGCTTCATCAAGAAGCGCTAATTTCGATTCAAGCGATCTAATTGTTGGATTCATTCCATATCGTGTATACAAATAACCCTTTTTGTTGCCATTCACCACATCAAGTAAATTAGCGCTTGAATCAAAACTGAATGTCGTCGTATCGTAGAGCGGCATAATAGGCGACCCTAAAACATCACTAATTTCTCCACCATGTATACATAATGTTGATATATTTTGTATTTTTGTCATACCCCCCCCCATCACCACACATTGTTTCTAATTATGAAACAATGTTTAACTGCATGAACACAAATTACTTAAACAGTCGATAAATGTCAATAAACTTAATTCAATATTAAAGATGGTAAGACGTGTTCACCTACTGATTGCTTATTTATTCTAAGTTACCGTTATGAATGGTGTTTTTATATTCACTGTATTATCACTTCGACTAAACTCTGCCTCTTAAAGAGTACATCTTAAGTGTAATTGTTAATGGTATTTAAACTTGTTTTAATAAACACTCATTTGATTAACCCAACTAGGAGAAAATTCAATGAAATATAAAAAACAAGCAATTGCAGATCAGCAACCATCTATGAATGTAGAAGGTGTAGCAGCATGGTTAGGTGATACTTTCGTCTGTGACGGCGATAAAGATAAAACTATCTGTGCAGGTTTCTTTCATTTAAAAAGCGGTAAACCATTAGTTTACACTTATGATTATGAAGAAATGAAAGTTATTGTTGATGGTGAATTTTTTATTACTGACTCAACAGGAAAAACAGTACATGCCACTAAAGGTGACGTACTTTATTTTGCTAACGGCGATACGATCACTTTTGATACACCAACGTTTGGTATCGGCTTCTTCACTGGCCAACGCCCACCGATCCCAGTTTAATACTGAATTTAAGTAATAAATTAATGCCACCGATATTCATTATCTATGATTGTCGGTGGTATTTTTCTTTGCACCTTACCACTACTTAATAAGCTTAATAAATCAGGGTTGTGATTTTTGCCGATGACTCCACACGGCGGCTTCTAATCTACTAGTCAAATTTAACTTACGTAATAAATTTTTAATATGAACTTTAACGGTTGTATCGCTTATTCCTAATTTATTAGCGATAGTCTTATTATTCAAACCTTCGGCCAAACACTCTAATATTTCAGTCTCACGCGCTGTCAACGAAACGTCATTAATATTTGTTTTTGTTACAGGCGCCAATAATGCATTTTTCAATATTTCAGTCAGACTATCTTGCAAGACGGTAACACCCACAGAAGCCTTAAGTAGGTCACTAGTAAGATCTTCAGGCTCCATGTCTTTTAATAAGTAACCATCCGCGCCAGCTCGTAACGCTTCTAATAAATCATCCTCAGCATTTGACACCGTAAATATAATGAAATGAGCTTTAAGATCTGTAGCCTTGAATCTACGCAAAGTCTCTAGACCGTCCATACCTTTCATATGAAGATCAATTAAGACCATATCTGGCAACAGTTCATGAGCTAGATCTAAACCTTCTTGACCAGATGCAGCTTCACCGACAACCTCAAAATTTTCATCATCAGAAATGATCTGACCAACACCTTTTCGAAAGAGTGGGTGATCATCTATCAACATTACTCTAATCTTTTTTTTCATAATTACCTTTAATTATATCTATTGAGCCAATTTGGGCATAAATGTTAATTTCACACGAGTACCACCATTCCTTATTGCCATGACTTTAATAGTACCACCTAGATTGTATGCTCGTTCTTTCATGATAGCCTGCCCATGATGATCATATTTATCATCAGCAGGAATAAATCCAATACCATTATCGTCAATGGTCAATTCTACAGAATCATTTTTTTTCAATATCATTAAAATAGTCACTTTATTGGCACCTGAATGACGCACTATATTCGATAGCGCTTCCCGCACTACTTGTAGGATGTGGAATTCTTCATTTACGGTTAATCGGCAATTTACTAAGCGATTATCTAATGTTATTGTTAAGCTAGAACGTTGCGAAAACTCATCAATTGCTGATTGTATTGCGTAACCAAGGCCTCGTATATCCATGTGAGCTCGAAATGTTGATAATAATTCGCGTAAACCTCGATAAGCATGGTCAAGCCCCTCACGTAAATCGGTCAAATCGACTTTATTACCATTATCATCTGTAAGATTGCCGACTTTTGACTGTAATCGAGCAAGCTGAATTTTCATATATGAAAGTGATTGTGCCAAAGAATCATGTAACTCTCTACCAATAGCTGCTCGCTCTTCCAGTATCGCTATTCGCCGTCCTTCTTCATCATTACTTTGAAAGCGGGTGACCATCGTTAGTAACTTCGCCGTAATATCCAGCACTTTGATTTCAGAATCTTCTAGAAAACGGTCGCTATCCATCTCTACTAAAAGTATACCCATCGCAGCTGATGAGCCAGAAAAGATTACCCCCAGACAGCACACTTCAGTATCATCTGCATTCTGTTCATGGTATTTAGCCATTCCAGATATCTCGAGCTCATCGTATACCTCTTTCCTAATGGGCATAGGTTGATGATCTGAATACATTACACGTTCTGAGGAGATGACCGCTGCATCATCTGTATAAATTACAGCTACATTAGTGAATTTCATTGCTCGTTCAAGAGAATAGAGCATTTTAAGTAAGGTTCTTTCACTCAAGGTATTCTCATTTGCCATTTCTACAAACTTAAACAAAAACTCTTGAGCATTAATTAATGCTCTAACATGATCAGATGTATTCGTTGCCCACGATGATTCCGTAACATAACCTTCTAATCGCGCAGTCAATTCGTAAACGGTCTGTTCTAAAGTGGAAAATTCATCGGTGATTAATTTTGGTTCTTCACGATTAAGCTTATCAAACATAAACTTATTAAGATTACCTAAGCGAGTGATTAATAGTTTTTGACCTTCTAAGGCAAGCGTTGCGATACAAATCATAATAAACAATAGCCCCATTAATTGGAGTAATGCTGTTATAGATTGTTTTACTTCAACATCATTGTGTATGGCTATTTCTAATTGTTGATACGACAAAATAACGCCCTTAGCTAGTCTTATTAGCGTAACTAAGCGCTTTTGGTCAACCACTCCAGTATCGAATTTTTTCTGGGCCTTATCAACGTTATTTATCGCGTCAATAGAATCGAGCGCACTAAACAGCTTATCCGTTTCCAAACCAACTATATAATGCCCTTTCATTGATATGAGTATATTTTTAGCCTCTTCAGGCTCACTTACTTCAGCAGCAGCTAACTGACTATGCCAGTATATCTTTTGAGTATTAATTTGGCCTATGGTTGCTTGTCGAGAAGGGATATAATCTAATAGAAACATGGATCCTGCCTGCATTAGCGTTACAGTAAGCGCAATACATAGCAATAACAGCACGAATCTTATGTAAATTACATGCCTACTGAAATTCCTAATATTGGATATTAGGTTAGTGTAATTACGCAACATATAAATATATTCATCCTTCCGATTTGGCTCGATAACGACAGACTATCATTATGACTTTACTTCTTTTATGTATGGCTACGCTCAGTACCATTTTCATGATTATTTTCGGAATGTGGTGGGAAAATAATGCACCCTTTACCATTCACCTGACAGCACTAATCATGTTCATGGTCACCATTTTTTCCTTAATGTTATTAATTACTATATATCCTATTCTAAGACCCCGCTTCACTTCTCTTTCACATAATAACGATCTGGACAATCTATCATGGTGTAATGATGCTTCCAATAAGCTATCTACACCCGCCGCAGTCCTTAGAGGTTATACCGTTATCTTTACTAATAACATGTTTCTTTCTGAACTAGGATTATCAGCAATAAGTGAACAGGTCATTGGTCTGCCAATAACAAATTTAGTTCATCCATCAGACCATGATAACGTGGCAAAAATGATTGCCGCGAGCGCCGATGAACTTCAAAAGAATGAAACAACTACGATCCGCATGTTATATGCTGATGGCACGACGGTTCCTGTCCATGTTTCATTATCACCTTTACGCCAGAACGGTGAATCATATTTAAACTTGTTACAATTTTCATCAGCATCACACCACAAAGCGATCGTTAGCCCAATAATAGAACAATTCGACTGTCGCTTTATCATAGATAGCGTCGAACAAATTGTTTTTCAAATCAATGTTGAACAAAAGCTTATCTTTCTTAATCCATCTTGGGAGCGCGTTCTTGATCACACGCTAGCAGAAAGTATCAATAAACCGATTTTATCCTTTATCCATCCTGAAGATACACAACTTTTCGAGGCACGTCTTGGTCCTCTATCGCGCGGTCAACGCAAGTCATGCCATCTTCAAACGCGTTTAATTGCAAAAAATGGTAGTTCTTTTTGGGTTGAAATGAGAGCGAATACCGCATCATCCCTCAAAGGTGAATTCACCAGTGTCATAGGTACCTTCACTAACATCAGTCGAATGAAACAAGCTGAAGCTAGCATGAAAGCTAATAGAAAGGATCCTATCGATATGATTCTTAGTAGTTTTCCAGCGATGATTTACCGATGTAAAAATGACCGCAGCTGGAGTTTTGAATTTGCTAGTGATGGTTGCTTAGAATTAACTGAATATGAAGCCTACGAGATAGCTAAATCGCCTGGCTTCTCATACATGCAAATCATTCATGAAGATGACAAAACGCATGTATGGGAATTTATACAGCAACAAATTTTAAAAGAACAAAAATTTCAGCTTGTCTATCGAATCATCACTCGAACGGGAAAAATAAAATGGGTATTAGAACAAGGACAGGGAATCTATTCAAGCACGGGTGATTTATTGTCTTTAGAGGGATTAATTACGCAAATTAGCAACGCTAACGACGTAATTAATCCTGCTCTATTAACATTGCAAACACTTTTAGTTTCTCCTGAGAATCAGCGAATTAACTAAAATAAATCAGTTTAGATCGATATTTAATCAACTATTGTGACGGCGTACCATCATCATATTTAGATAGCCAGTCAACGGTAACATCTTTGAAAGACAGTCCTTTGTATTCTGCAAGTTCTGGATGAAGTCCCTTCAAAATACGATGAAATCGTTTTGCCCAAAATGGGTTGGTAACAAGTTCATTCATACTTATAAGATAACCACGAATACCGAAAACGATACCATTGCTTCTTGGCAAACGAAATAGTGTTTGTAATTCAACTCGAAGATGAACTTTATCGCCGACATTTTCAGGGGTTATCGACAGGCGGTCAGGTCCCCATAACGGGTAACTTTCGGGCGATGTATCTAATCGAGGATTGATTGTCATCGTCCAATTAAGCCTGCGAACAGGACTGCCTAACTGAAGATTAAGCAAATACTTGAGTGCACGGTCAAATACGCCAATTTCGTTTGCTATAGGCACTGGGCCATGCCACTCTTGATACGACATACCAACATCAATGGCTAATGACCAATCAGCTTGTGAAGTGACAATAGCGGCATCAGCAAATAGATTATTATCACGTTGATCAAGCACGACCCAATCGCCCTGTGCTTGACAACCTATATATTTAAGTGGGTCCATCGGTAAGGAGGAAGCATCACCAAATACAAATGTATTGGTAATACCAAGTGGCTTATTAATCCATGTCCAATTATCACCGTCTTTTGTCAGTTTAAACAGGTCTGGGTAATCGTGGGACATTGAATCCATAATTAACTCTAATGTGTCCCACTGCGCATCCATCATATGGGGAAGACTTAAATAACGATCCGGATCTCTTTCCAAGGTTATTTTTTTATCTTCACATTCAGCTACGTAATGTTCATCTACATCTATTACAAACTCTGTTACTGATCCTACTGCGGTTTTAACATGAGGTTCAATATTAACCGAATACATGTATTCGTCTTCCGGAAAAGGAAAAGGAAATCGTTTAATGGCTTCAGCTGAATTGCTAAACGTATAATCGTCCCGGAATGTTTCTTTTTTGAATGTTTGACTCATAACTTTACCCTAGAGGTTAACCACAATATTTTGGCACTTAGCCCGAGAAACGCATGGCATTATTTTCTTACCACTGTTCTTTTCTGCATCAGTCAGATAATTATCATGATGAATTATTGAACCATCACACGCTACAACTTCTAGTTCGCACCGACCACAAGCACCGCCTCTGCATAAAAAAGGTGCATCGACTCCAGCCTCTTCAATAGCTTCCAGCATGCTCATATCTGTAGGCACTTCAAGTTCGATATTTGAAATAGCCAGTTTCACTTTGAATGATTCGCCTATTTGTGGCGCGGTAAATTGTTCATTGTGAATATGCTTTTCGGGCCATCCTAGTTCACGAGCAGCAGCAATCATCGCATTGACCATAGGTTCTGGGCCACAAACATAAACGTGTGTACCTAAAGGTTGCTCTGAAAGGAGATCATTAAAATCTATTAATTGCCCATCACTAGCCACATAAAAATGACTCCGATCACCACACATTTCTTGTATTTCTTCACGAAATGCACCGTGTTCCGGCGACCGATACGCATAATGTAATTCGTAATCCGTTTGTGTTCTGTTCAAATCTACAATTTGTGACAAAAAGGGCGTGATACCGATTCCACCTGCAATCAGAATGTTTTTATGACTCAGTTTTGATAGCGAAAACAGGTTGACTGGGTAAGTAATCTGAAAACGTGATCCCACCTCAATCTGCTCATGCATAAATACCGAGCCACCACGTGATAATTCTTGTTTTCTTACTGAAACACCATAGTTTTCGGTATTAAGCGGTGAACTCATTAGTGAGTATGGATTACGATGAATTCTACCTTTAATATTCAAAGCCAGTACTACATGACTACCTCCTGAAAAGGAGGGTAATTTTTCGCCATTTTCACTGACAAGGGTAAAATGTTTCACATACTCGGTTACTTGCTCAATAGCCGCTACTTTTACATTTAAGTGACTCATGGGTACACCTCATTAATTGTTGGTATATCGCCAGGTTGCTCCGCATCCACCATCAGGCCCATATAGGCACCCAATCGTCTCGAAAAATGGTCTCTAACAAACAATTTACGCTGACAGCCTGTGCAATTAACAATATTATGATGCACATTATGTGTAATAGCTTTGCAATGCACGCAATAGACAGATCGAGCCAAAGTGCCACATAACTCTTTCTCTATATCATCATCTTGAACACCAAAATCATATAACTCTTTGGCTACTTGCCAGATAAATGCCTCTGAACCGGCAACATAAAAACGCGTTCCCATATGGTATTCAGCTAAACTATTTTTTAGCGATTTTAGGGCGTCATTAGCATTGGCAAAAACAGTAAACTCATCTGGTATTAAGCTACTAATAATATCTGCATAATTTTTTAATGAGTCTGAAGATTTTGCATAAAACCCTCTTACAACTTGTGTAGGATATTTCTGCTGTAATAATTTTAATACAGCCATTCCTCCATCACCTTCAGCAATGACTAAATGAGCAGTCGCTTTTTCATGCCATAGTAACGAAGTGTATACAGGCTTACTTCTAATCCAGTATTGTCGTTCCATAATTTAACCTTACGTTTACAATGTTCAACCTATAGAGATCAAACTTATTCAATTCATAACTAGGGTTTAACTATCTTTAAATCCCAGTCTATTTAGTTTTTTGCTCAGGATGAGTTCGTAATCTCATTGGGTCATAAAAAGGAGTGCGAGCAACCGTAGCTTTACACTCTGAAGTACCAACAACGGTAACCGCCGTACCCACATGACAAAACTCAGGTTTAATGTGTACCATTGCAATGGATAGCATCAGATAACGACTAAAACACGCACTAGTTACGACACCAATTTCTTTGCCATCTTTGATGATTTTAGCACCCGCTTCAACGGCAGTACTACTGTTACAAACAAGTCCCGTCTGTTTGAAACGCTCACGTCCTTTAAGCATAAGTAACGCATCTTTACCAACGTAATCCGCTTTTTTATTAACATCGACACCCCAGCCCATGTTGACTTCCCAAGGAGTGGTATCGCCTTCAGGCATTTCAAAAGGAAAAAATAATAAGCCCGCTTCAATACGCGTTAGATCTAGAGAATCCCATGATGCGGCTATGGCACCAAAAGGCTGACCTACTTCCAAAATCTTATCCCAAATCATAATGGCGTCTTTGGCAGCACAATAAACTTCGTAACCACGCTCACCGGAATAACCACCACGTGCTATATAGATATCACAGCCGAATAATGTGGTTTTTTGATGCTTGAAATAAGGTAAGTCAGCTAAATTAAAGCCAACATGCGGGGCTAATATTTCTAATGACTTAGGACCTTGTAGCGATAAGATGTGACCATCCTTATCTGCTTCAATATTAATGTCTTTGCCTTGGGCTAAAAGTGTCAAACTGTCATGTGTATTGCCACTACCGTGCGATACACGAAATACATCTTTAGCATCACGGATGATCATAATATCGTCCGTTATTGCACCAAATTCGTTCACTTTAGCTGCCAGCATTGATGAACCTGGTGCGATAGAAGTGACATCAATAGCCACTAATTTATCTAATACACTCTCAGCATCTGAACCATTCACTTTTAGAATATTTAATGCAGTTACATCGTAAAGTCCTGCACAGGTTCTAACAGCCACTACTTCATCATGTGGGTCAGTATTGTAGCTCCAAGGTATTGTCATATTACACCATGTGTCCCCATCTAAACTGGATCCAAGTGCCTTGTGCCGACCATTTAGGATTGAATTTCTAGTCATCTCTCTGCTCCATAAATTATATGATATTAAGTATCTAATTAGCTCACAGATTATCGGGATTTTATTATTTAGAAAATTCCCATGAGGAATTACTACCAAAGTGGTAGGTTAAGAGCAGAAAAATAGTCTAATTGTTCGTAACAATTATATTTAATTTAATGAGAGGTAATTTCTGTGGGGTATTAAGATAATCGTAGAAATTTTTATCTATATTTTCCGCTATATGAATAATGCTCAACCATGCATATCTCTGCTAGCATTCTTTAAATAGTGCTATAAAAATTAATTATTAAGGTTTTACTTATTGAGTATTATCAGATCAAAAAGGGCAGAATTTAATAATCCTGCCCATTTGATAGCTCATCATTGCTAATAGAGTTAATTAACCTAACAAGTCGCGTAACTCTTCTTCAATCTCAAAAATATCACCAATGATGCCATATTTAGCAATCGTGAATATTGAAGCGTTTGGATCAGTGTTCACAGCTACGATCGTTGGCACATGCTTCATTCCAGCCATGTGTTGAATAGATCCTGAAATCCCCATTGCGAGATAAAGCTTACAAGCACCAACCACTTTTCCAGATTGACCTACCTGCCTTGATTTTGGTAGCCAACCCGCATCAGCAATTGGTCTTGAACAGCCTAAAGTCGCTTCTAGCATTTCGGCTAACTCGCGGAATTGCTCAACATTTTCTTCATCAGCGATACCTCGTCCAATAGACATCATAAATTCTGATGTGGTTATATCGACATCACCATCACTCGCTAACTCAACAAACTGTATATTTGTGCTATGTGATTCTATTGATACTGGCTCTTGATGTGCAATAACTGGTGTTGCTAATTGTTCAATAGGCTTATAAACACCAGGACGCACAGTCAGAATGACAATATCTTTGTTAGGGAAATCGATTTCAACATTTACTTTCTGGTTATAACCTGCACGCGTAGCGACAAGATCATCACCATCGTACTCAAGTTGGAATACGTCAGTAGCAAAGCCATAATTACTTTTTTCAACTAATGTCGCGGCATAACCTAAAGAATCTATCGAGTGAGGCAGTAAAACAACTGATGGTTGCTTACTTTCAATCAAGGCTTTGACTGTCGCTTCATAGATATCAGGATTAAATTCAGTTGAGTTATCTTTAACTATTACGATTTCATCAACACCTTGGACTGAAAGCTCAGGAATATAAGAGTCAGCTTGGTTGCCAATTATAGCCACAATTACCTTGTCATCTCCAGATTGACGTAAATCTTGTGCTGCAGTAATTAGTTCTAAAGAAATTGGACGTAATTCGTTACGGCGGTGTTCCGTAATTACCAAAATTGTCTTCATCATTACTCTCCTTTGAAGTTCTTAATAATATCAATTAACTTGGCAGCTTTTTCAGCAGGTGTACCCTCAATCATTTCTGCCATACCCTTCACAGGAACATACATACGACGTACATTAGATTTAGCACTGTTCAACCCTACTTCTTGTTCTGTCATACCTAAGTCACTGGAAGACAGCTCTTCAATGGTTATTTTAGCTGCCTGTTTTATGCCGCGTAATGAGGCATAACGAGGTGTATTGATACCGAGTTGAATAGTCAATACCGAAGGACAAATAATTTCAACTTCTTGAGACAAACCACCTTCAAGCTCACGCGATATTACCGCCTTACTATCATTAGCTTGGTACTGTAATCCAGCTACCACTGCTGCATGAGGCCAACCTAATTTATTTGCTAAAGAAATACCCGTAGAAGCATTAGCCTCATCAGATGATTGCACACCTGCAAAAATCATATTCGGTTGTTCTTTTTTAGCTACTGCAGCTAAGATGTTACCGATGGTAATGGAGTCAGATCCTTCCATAGTATCGTCCCAAACGCGTATTGCACGATCGGCCCCTTTGGCTAGGCATTTACGTAAACTATCTTCGATGCGATCTGGCCCTACAGAAACTACTATAACTTCTACTTCGCCATCAGATTCTTCTTTGATCCTCATGGCCTCTTCTAATGAGAAATCATCCCATTCGTTAAGGTCGTAAAGTAAAAAGTCCTCATCTACATCACGTCCATCATCGCGTAATTCAAAATCCTCATCTAAGGCCGCGACCTCTTTAACTGCAACTAGTATTTTCATATGTACTCTCCTAATCAAACTTATCAGTTATCAATATTCTTTATACAGTCGTTACTGCATAAATTTTCTTGCAAACCATCTAAAGACGATAAATCTCACCGATTGGTCAGAATCATCGTGCATTGTCCATCTATCGTCATCGAGCAGTGCCTTATTACCCACCAACAACAATCGGTGTAAGTAATAAGGATCTTGTAGCAAAGGCAATAGCGTTTTGCGTGATGCATGCGAATTTAAAATTACCCCGCGTCGTATATCATCTTTTATAGATTCCGATAATCTCTGCAATACTGTTTGTGGTGTATGTGCGTTATTGGCAACTCCACACAACACATCTACATCATCGTCATGCTGTAATTCCATAAGCAAATCTACTGGTGCATTTTCTTGATATGCAACTGCTGCACGCACCCATGAGATATCATCCTGTGCTAATAGTTTTAGTAAATCCTTTGTGCATTTTGGATTTCTTGCCACCGCTCTCCTTACATCCATATGGTCATCTTTAGCCAGTACGGCCAGTAAAGCACTAGGCATTGCTGGGTTACGTGCCACCCATAACCTTACCCAGTGATAGCTGTCCTTCGCCAAGTACCCAAGCAAAGATGGTGATAGATCACTACGGGAAGCAACAGCGCGTCTAACAGCTACAACTTTATCCCTAGCTAATTTATCTAGCTCTGTGCCACGTAACATTGGATTGCTCGCTGCTACACGTCTGACTGAAGGGTCGCTATGTTCTGCTAGTCTGACTAAGACACCTTCAGCTATGCGATCATTACCAGCCAAATGTCGCAATATCGTCACATCAGACTCATACGCTGCCTTTAGCAAAATGGAGCTTGGGCAACTAGCATGAGTTATGACAGCCGCTTTAATGTAAGCACTTCCACGGGCATAGATCGTTTCCAGTAATGCTGCTGGAGTATTCGAATGCATGGCTATCTCACGATCAAAATAGGTTGGAAACCGTTGATCCACAGTAATAAGAATCCAATCATCAGAGTTTGGATTCGTACACACCGCTTTCACTATCTGCAAATCATCTTCTCGTGAGGCAATTTCCAGCAAAACTTCGGTAGAAGCGTTGCTATGTTGTGCGATCAGATCAATTAGTTTTGAACTGCCTACTTCCAAATACTGCTGTTTTAATGTTGCTCCATCAGTACTTGGGTTTTTGTCAATACGCAACTGAACTGCTTCATCATGCAATTGAGAAAGCACCTTAAGTACGCTAGCAGGTGTGTGCTCCCAACGTGCTAATTTCAATATCTTTCGCCGCTCATTACAGAATATTTTTTCCAGATTGACCCGATCTTTACCTTGCGCAATTTCATGCACGGCAACGGCCGCATACATATCTTTCGAATCTAGGGCAATCTTAACTAATTGATTGACATTCTTTGGACTCATACAGCAACTGGTTCTGCTGGCTCATCATATTCAACACAATCATTAATCAACTCTATTAACTCACGAACTACAAATTGACCTTCAAATCCAGACGTTTTAAGTGCATCTTCAAACATCGTTAGATCTTTCGGACATGAAACGATAAACACTTCTAAACCATCAATTTCACCTGCTTCACGCATTCTATTTGCTGATGGTTTTTCAATGCCTACTGGATCTGGTATCCAAATACGACCACCACCGGCACCACAGCAGAATGAGTTATCACGATTTCGATCCATTTCAACTAAATCGTAACCCAGCATTTTTATCACTTCTCGTGGTGCATCATAACCTTTGTTATAACGACCTAAATGGCATGGATCATGGAACGTCACACGTTGATTGTTTTGTTTATTAAGTTTAAGTTTTCCTTGCTCAAATAACTCCTTAACTAAGGTTGTGTAATGCTGAATTTCAAACTCGCCACCAAAATCAGGGTACTCATTACGAATTGTGTTGAATGAATGAGGATCCGTGGTAACAATTGATTTGAAATCACATGATTGTAAGGTGCCTATGTTCGATGTCGCTAAGAAGTCATATAAACCTTCTTCACCAACACGGCGAACATCATTACCAGAGTTCATTTCAGCCTCGAATAACAAACCAAAGTTAATGCCAGCTTGATGCAGAAGTTTTGCAAACGATCGCGTTACAACCTGATTTCTAGGGTCAAATGAAGCATAATCACCTACAAACCATAGAACATCGACCGGCTCTTTACGTGCATCTTTGATTTCAAAGGGTAGATCTTTAGCCCATTTAGCACGTTTGCGTTTTGATTCGCCAAATGAATTACCGCTTTTATGTATGGTACCCAATGTTTTTTGTAAAATCGGATCCATATCACCTTGTTCTACCAATTGACGACGCATCTGCACAATGATTGGTACATGCTCAACCGCTACTGGACATATTTCTACACAAGCTAGACAGGTACGACATGACCATAATGTCTCCATAAATACTTGACCGACATCTTTACCATGAATGTCTAACTCTGCTTCTTCTGGTAACTCTTTTTTGCTTAATGCTTTGTTTGCAAACTCTCGCAATGACAAGATAACATCACGCGGTGATAGTGGTGCACCCACTGCATTGGCTGGACATGCTTCCTGACAACGACCACATTTGGTACACGCATCTAAATGCAATAATGACTTCCATGTTAAATCGTCAATCTTTTTATAGCCTGCTTCTACTTGGTCTTCTGGCACCATAGGTAATCGGCGACCTGCCATTTCATCACGAAACATCAAAGATGCCGCTGCAGTAAACATATGTTTAACTTTTGTGTAAGGAATCAGGGCGATGAATGCCAATGCAAGCAAGCCATGGAACCACCAAAGTCCGGTACGGAATACACCGGCTGATTCAGGGCTAAAACCAATACCTTTCATAATACCCGCAAGCAATGCACCAACAGGAGACCACATGCGGACATCCCAAACACCTGGTGTCTCGCTAAGCCACACTAAGCGAGATGCTTCTAAAACAAAACCTGTGACGCCAATAATTATGAGCGTCCATAAAAACGCCCAATCTTCACGACGATATGCGCTACGGTCATAGTCAGGATCTTCTGGATCACGATCAACTCGAGCGTAGTCTAACTTAGGTAAGTTCATCCACTTACGGCGATACATCATATAGATTAAACCGACAATCAGTCCTAGACCGGCTAGGTCCAGTACCAATGAAAACCATAGGTAAAATTGACCGTGCCAGAATGTCACACCGAACAACGGCTCTAGAATGTCATATTCAAGCGTAATCGTTGAAGTACCAATAACTAACAATATAAAACTAAAGAAAATTAATGCATGCGCTTTACCTGCAGCTGGATCACGACGCTTGATTGTTCGGTGAGTCAACATAGTGACCACCATCTCACCAAAGCGTTTTAAAAAGTTACCCCACGATGGATCAGGTTGACCACGTCGATATTTTCTTATTTGTACATAACAACCGTATATAAATACAGCAATAGCTGAATAACCAAAGGCATAAAACAAATAAATTGTCTGTAACTGAAACCCTTCAAACAGGATTCGTGTTGGTTCTGTAAGTTCATTCATAAATATACCTATCTATGCTTTAGGTTATAAAAACGTTTAATATTGATTAATGCCACCATGCAGAAGCATGGCGGCATTGTTCAATTACTAGCAGTTAAACTTTGTACTCGATCTTGAATTCACCACCTGGCATATGAGGTGCACCCCACGTTGCAACTTCGCGTTTGTATGGCAAAGAAAATTGTGGATTAGCTTCTTCAAGTTCACGCGCTACACGATGGCCACTAAACGTAGCATCAGCAATCAATCTCGGTGCTTCAGCATCACCAACAAGATAGATACCTTTAATGTCGTTTTCAGCCCATTCACTTTCACGCGCTTTTAGTTCATTGAACAAGTCGCATTCAGAATGACGACCCGTGACTAACACTAATGAATCATATTCAATCCAATGGTGTGTTTCATTCGCATCACGTGGCGGTACACCTGGACCACGGTAGCTACGTTTAGAACCATCGCCATATTGGTTATAAATTTCCATACGGCCTGGCTCAATACGTGAACAGAAATGAGAACCAATTTCTTCTACTTTTAACTCATGTAAGCGACGCATCATATTTGGATATTCAAGGGTGAATTCCATATATTTAGCTAAATGAACACCAGAAACAATTGTCACTTCATGACCTTCTAAAGCTAATTTTTCAGCTAAACTTGGCGCCATGAAATAGGTATCAGCATTAAGGATAACAACACGTTTACCGATTGCTTTTTTACCTGCGAATACTTGTTCAGGGGTTAGTTGATCAGCTAGTGAGGCATCAGCACCAGGGATAGCTTCATGTGACAAACAGTTGTTACCATCTGTATTCCAAGAAGAACCCGTTGCAATAATGACTTTTTCTGCACCATACTCAAGAACATCATCAGCCGTTAATGCTTTTTGACCTAAAGCAATTTGACTGTCTTTGTTTTTCTTGACCAATTTATTAAGTTGAGTTTCACGATAATCACGGTGATAACCCCACTCGCCAAGACCCGGTAAGCCAACAAGACTATTTATATGGCCACCAATTTTTTCGGCAGTGTCATATAAATGCACAACGTAGTTACTTTCCATTAATACACGTGCAGCTTCGGCACCTGAAGGACCAGCACCTACGACTAATACCGCATCTTTAGACTTAGTTTGACGGAATTTTTCAGGATGCCAACCACGGCGATATTCTTCACCTGCCGTTGCATTTTGGGTACAGATCATTGGTGGCCCACCAATTTCCCAACGTGAAATGCAGACATTACAACCGATACATACGCGAATATCGTCAACACGACCTTCGTTGATTTTATTAGGTAAGAAAGGATCAGAGATGGATGGTCGTGCAGCACCAATAATATCAGCGTAGCCTTTTGTAACTATTTCAGTCATTTTTTCTGGATCAGTGAATCGTCCCACGCCCAAAACTGGTTTTTTAGAAACTTGTTTTACAAATTTAGTCCAAGGTATTTGATGACCTTGTTGATAGAAACGTGACGGTCCAGCATCTTCGCCCCATTCCGCAATATCACCTACGTCAACGTCCCATAAATCGACTAGATGGTCTGCTAATTTGATAAATGCCATACCATCAACTTCAGCCTCGATTTGACCAGGACCGTAAATTGTATCAATAGCAAAACGTGTAGCAATAGCACAATCTTTACCGACTGCAGCACGTACTTGTTCTAAAGTTTCTAGCCAAAAACGAGCACGGTTTTCAAGAGAACCACCATATTCATCAGTACGTTTGTTGTAATACGGATTTAAAAATTGTAATGGCAGGTATGAATGAGCGCCGTATACATAGACAATATCAAAACCTGCATCACGAGCTCGAATGGCTGCATCAACATAATATTGCTGTACCTGCTTGATGTCAGCATGGTCCATTTCTTTACAATAACTTAATTGTTCAAACTCAGAAGCATACTGACTAGGTCCACGCGATGTTGCACGTGATTCTAAATTAGGGGCATGTGCACCACCATACCAAAGTTCAACACCCGCTAAAGCACCATGCTTATGTACTTCATCGGTCATTGCTTTTAGGTTACGTACATCACCTTCATCCCAGATACGGGCTGAAAGGCGCATTGTATCGTCTGATTCTGGATGGATTGAACAATATTCAGTGTTCAATGCTGCCCAGCCACCTTCTGCTTTTAAAGAACGATGAGCTGCTTGGAATCCGGGTTTATCTGAACCAGCACCAATACAGTGAGGCACTTGGTAAAAGCGATTTCGTAGTGTTTTTGGACCAATTTGGATAGGTTCAAATAAAATGTCGTGTTTGGGATCTCTAGCCATATCATTTACTCCAAGTTAATTAATGTTTGGGCATTCATTTTCATACTTGTGGTCTTGCACCGCAATTCCTACTACGTCTTACATCTAAAGTAGTAGAAACTAATAAGCCGTCTATAAATCCTTAAAAAAAGGATAAAAAAAAGCGGAAGGTAAAAAATCACCTCCCGCTTTATTTATGCTCATCAACACTAAATACAGTGTCGATTGCAACTCTCAACTAACTCAAATTAGCTAACTAAACTGTGAGAGTAATATACAACAAATACACCGGCTAATAATGCTATGTAAGGCAACATACCAGCACGGCTAGAAACGCCTTCTTCTTCCCCGGCTAAATGCATATCTTCTAACATCGCTTGAGGGAATACACCTTTATCTTGAACGTAATGACGGAACATAAATACTGGTATGATCAATGTTGCAAAAATCAACCCTGTCATCAATGTGCCTTCACCCCAAATGTTCGCACCCAAGCCCATTAGCATAAGATTTACATAGGCCAATATTCCACCCATTACGAGTAGTATTGTAGGTGCTCTATATGGACGAGACCAGTTAGGACGATCCATACGATGGATCCAACCAGAATTAAGATTTAAGAAGTTAAAGATAATGTAACCGACGTTTGAAATAGCCAACACGAATACATAATCTGACATCATCAACAAACCTAGGTTGAAAACTAAATCAGTCCACATCGCTCTAGTAGGTGCACCATTTTCATTTACATGAGATAGATACTTTGGCAACCAACCATCAACTGAAGCCTGATACAAGGTACGTGATGAACCCGCCATCGACGTCATTATTGATAACAGTAAAGCCAGTACAAACATCACAACCAGAATATTAGCGATAACGGCGCTATCACCCAACATGCCAGATAAGATCTTCGCAATCCCCATTCCGCTATATACATCCGCAGCTAACATACCATCATAAACAGCGGGAGATAGAACAGCGCCAGTAGCATCAACCACTGCTGGTGATACCATTTGACCTAGTCCAAGATTTCCTTGGAAAGCCATCGGCACTAGAGTGAATACGGCAATACACAATAAGCCAGAGTAGATAATGGCTTTGAAGGTATCTGTCTTAGGATTTTTGAACTCACGGGTATAACATACTGCCGTTTCAAAACCATAGGTAGACCATGCCGCAATAAAAAGACCACCCGCCATTAATGTCCAAGCTGGAAGATCCCACGCTCCTTCAATAACATTACCTACTGAATCAAATGCAAGAGGCGTCAACGGGAAAAAGTTCTCCGTCATAACATCACCGGTAATTAATGGGACCAAACCGATCAACATTAATGGAACAAGTGCAGTTAAACCAAGAACGGTAGTTGTCTTAGCTGAACGAAGAATACCGCCATGTTGAATAGCAAATACAGAGAGTAATAACGTTACACCCACAATGAATGTTGCATTTATACGTAATGATAAACCTTCTTTAAGACCGCCTAAATCTACCAGTGTAATTTGCCAAGTATTAATAACGGCATCAGGTTCGAACAACGCCCCCATTATATATCCGCCTGCTAAACCAGAACCGATTGCGAGAACAGGTGACCAAGCAAACCAGTTACACCACACTGACACTGGCGCGATAAACTTACTATACCTCACCCAAGCAACTGCACCGTAAACTGAAGCACCACCCGATTTATGTGGGAATAACCCGGCAATTTCAGCATAGGTAAACGCTTGGATAAAACCAAAACTAATTGAAATCATCCATATTAACCAAGCCGGCTTACCAACAGTGGCAGAAATCGCTCCCATTGAAAATAATACTAAAGCCGGTACCCCACTTGCTACCCAAAATGCACCTTGCCAACCAATTTTTCGATGAAGTGTTGCATTTTGCCCAGGCACATCTTCATATAAATCTGCAGTAATTGCATCTGTATACGGTTCCCCTGGGTTTGCATTATTTGAATCTGAATTTTTAGTCATATACCCTCTCTCTCTTTCTTATAATAGACTTCTCGATTACAAATCTATAACATTTAATAATTAAAAATCATAGATACATAATGAGAAATCATAGGTAAATAATGTGAATATTTTAAAATAAACAAGCAAGGTAACGCTGATAGCATTGAAGTTAGTGCAATGCCAAATCACATAACCTCCCTATGGCTACCATCATGTTATCAATGTATTTTCAATACAATTATCTACACGTATTACTACGTAAGGAGTATAAAATCAACGCCAAGATTATAGTAAGGTATAAGTCCAATTGATTGAGAGAAATCAAATGATCAACGCCTGCCAAATGTGTCTACTGGAATTAATTAAAGCCTATAAGCGTTCAACTTTAGAGCCGTCACATTCGCATATATCCATAGATATAACGACGTACTAGTCGCGATTTCTGCTAGGGAATTGAAGTGTTTTGTTATTGTGAAGAATGAAATATTCACAAACGACGCTGCTAGGAATTAGCCTAACAAAAGACGCGTTAACTGGATTACTAGGATTAGGGATTACTTAGAATGGATTGCCCAAAAAATGACAGCTAATGGAAAAATTACCGGCTCTTGAAAAGTCGACGATCCATTTTATCAATAACCGTGATACGATAAACTAATAGTTTTTAACATAAAGCCTAGCACAGACAAGACAGGCAATACTCAAGCCTCCAATAATTACCAGTGCCAAAACATCTGCATAGGGATAACCCCAAAATTCGCTCATTTTATACTCCTCGCGTTACAATCATTGCTATGCTAATAAACCGGTATTTTCCATTCTAGTACGACCAAATGCCGTCAATTGATACTTAAACATTACACGTTCCTTAGAAGCAAAAAGACCTTGGTCTAGACGACTGTCGATTCGTGCTATTAAGCCAGCTGAAGCTAACTCATCTAGTGTCACACAGAAGCTATTAGCCCAGTAATTACCAGACAAATTATACTCGCTCAACACTGTGGCGATTAAATCACTATCCCATATACTTTCATGTTTAGCTAATTCAACAAGCAAAAATCCTTTCTGGTGTAATTTCATCAGTCCGAGTCCTCTGTAGCCACATCTCGAAGTTGAGAAATCGATTCTGCAGATTCACGAAACATGACAAAACTACCCACTACGGTGAATGCAAGACCGACTACGAAATACCATTCAGGTAACTCTAAAGTGACAGCAGCAACAAAAATCACTGCAAAAACGCCATAAAGATTGCCGATCGCCTCGCCACGTCCGACACCTATCAAGGTAAAACTCTTGTAAAATGAGGTATAGCAATAGGCGTGACAAATAGAGGCCAAAGTCATCCACAACATAGCCTTACCACTAGACAAGGTGTCGATAATTAACGAACCTATAGGTATATCAGTGAACATTGATAAGATGGGTAAGATCAATATACCCCAGAAAAGCACTTCAAAACTAAAGCGACATTGAATGCCTACATCTGGATCCGTCACGTCCATTGCCCTAGCAGCGACGGCACCTTCTGTGCCCCAACCAATCGCTGACATAATGCCGCCAACATAGCCTAGCCATGCTAGATCATTTGTTGAATCCGCTGTTCCAAGCAGACCCGGTCCGTAAATGACAATACCACCCATGATAATAATAGCCATGCCTAGCGCCGCTTGTTTTGAAATTTTCTCGTTGTACCATAACCGTGCAATTACAGCGCCCACTACTGGGTAAAACAGCGAAGTAATGGCAGCAAATACAGGGCCAACATAGCCCATTGCCATATAAGAACCAAAAATAGCCATTGGACCCCCACACAAGGAAGCCAATGCATACCATTTGGATATATGACGAAAACGTACTATTGTGCGACCATAATCTTTCAACTTACCAAGCACACCATTCCATACCAGCAGGAATAGAAATACCAAAATTGCATGTATCCATGTCATAACTGCCGTTGCAGACAGTCTTAGGGCGGAATCATTGATATCAATACCAACATAAGGTTGCTCAAACCACACTGCCGTTCCTGGTATATACCAAGCCCCCCAAAGAACGGCCGTCCATAAGGCCCACGAAAAACCCCATCGTTGGTTTCGTAAATAGTGCCTATGGGTCGCTCGTTCTAGAGGGGTATCAGTCATTGTTCTATTCGCTACAATTAAAATAAACAGGGATTCTTAATAGTGATAATTAAGAATAATGGCGTTGATAACCTAAACGTTCATCTTCGCTTTCAGGTGAGATATAACCCTCAACTTGTAATTCAAAGCCAGTCAAATTTGGGATTCTTTTTGGATTAGTCATAAGACGCATCCGCTTAACACCAATATCCTTCAAAATTTGAGCGCCAATACCAAAGTCTCTCAGTTCATAATCTGCATCTTGCATAACCGCTGTATTTTCTATGCGTTTGAGTAAGGTATCTTCATCCTCATCTCTTCGCAATAAAACAATGACACCACAACCTGAGTTTTCGATAGCGGCCATTGCATCATCAATCCCCCAGCTATGTGTCGAACTATCCATATCTAGCAAATCTATCAAGGATAACGGTTCATGAACACGAACCATCGTTACTTGTCTAGGATCCGGCTTGCCATAAACTAGAGCAATGTGAATCAGCTGAGTCGTCCTGTCACGATAAGCAATGAGATTAAAAATGCCATATGCCGTTTTGATATTGCGTTCAGTAATGCGTTCAACCAGTGTTTCCGTCTGATTTCGATATTGAATCAAATCAGCAATTCTACCAATTTTAAGATGATGCTCTGCAGCAAAGTCTAGTAAATCAGGCAGTCTAGCCATATTACCGTCTTCGTTCAAAATCTCACAAATAACTGAAGAAGGTTCAAGGCCCGCAAGTTCAGCAAGATCACAACCCGCTTCAGTGTGCCCTGCCCGAGCTAAGACGCCCCCATTCTGTGCCATCAGTGGAAAAATATGACCCGGTTTAACAATGTCTTGTGGCTTAGCATCTTTTGCAACAGTAGCCTGAATTGTACGTGCACGATCCGCCGTAGAAATCCCAGTTGTAACGCCATCAGCAGCTTCAATTGAAACGGTGAAATTGGTACCCATGCTGGTCTTATTATTTTTAACCATTAAAGGCAAATCTAACTGCTGGCAACGCGCTTCATTTAATGTCAGGCAGATAAGTCCTCTGCCATAACGAGCCATAAAATTGATGTGCTCTGCAGTAACAAAATCTGCTGCTAATATTAGATCACCTTCGTTTTCTCGACCTTCATCGTCGATTAACACAATCATTTTGCCTTGACTCATATCCTTAATAATGTCGGTGATAGGAGAAATACCATTAACAGAGTTTGATCTGAAAGATGCCGGATAAACTGTATTATTCATAATGTTCTCTCAATTTTCGCATAAGCAGAATGATTATGGATTGATTCGAAGTTTTCACATTCGACTATGTAACTGATAATACGGCGGTCTTTTGAAAGCTCACCCGCTACATCACGGACCATATCTTCAACGAATTTGGGGTGATCATAAGCATATTCAGTGACGTACTTTTCATCTGTCCGTTTAAGCAGACCATAGAGCTGACTAGAGGCTTGATTTTCAACTAGGGTAATCACCTCTTCTAGCAATATGTACTGCGAAGAATTAACGGTAATCGTTACATGGGATCGTTGATTGTGAGCGCCGTATTCACTTATTTTTTTCGAACATGGACATAAACTTGTTACCGGTATCAGGATTTTAATCGTCAAATTAAACAGATTATCCTGCACTTTTGCCGTTAGCACCACATCATAATCCATCAAGCTTTCCACACCAGATACGGGTGCGGTCTTGTTAATGAAATAGGGGAAACTCATCTCTATCTCGCCGGTTTTAGCTTCTAGTTTTCCTAGCATTTCACGGGTAAGAATTTCAAAGGTTTCTAAAGAAAAGACGCGTTGTGGTGCATTAAGGATCTCAACAAAACGAGACATGTGTGTACCTTTAACGTGATCAGGTAATTGCACATACATGTTGAACATAGCAACTATTGATTGATGCTCACCCTCTTTACTTTTGAATCGTATTGGATGCCTTATACCCTTGATGCCAACTTGATCTATTGAAAGTTCTCGTACATCCGGCGTATTCTGAACATCAACCAACTCAATCTGCAATGGAAAATTCATGGCTTTAACCCTATATGCTTAGTCTCAAAAGTAGTTCTATTCATTGCTGAGTTCCTTAAAAAAAAGAGGGACCATTAATGATCCCTCAAAAGCACCCATAAAGATGGGCTAAGAGAAAACAACTATGTTGCTGGTACATTATCAATCTTGCTAGGTAACATGGCTATTCCTACTAGGCGTTACTCCCAAAAGAGTAGGATATAGCTCAAATAATTTTAAGACTTAAGATAAGCTGATTTGCTCACTATTCATTAATTAATAAAGTGGTGATGACCTGAAAATTATCCCTCAAGCGTTGTTTTAGTTCATTGTCATAATCCAGTTGATTCATCGCCATCTCCATACAGGCCATCCATGAATCACTTGCTTCTTGGTTGATCTTTACATGATCATGAATATGTCTGACATTTGAATGTCCCCATTTCTCAGCAAACAAATTAGGGCCTCCCAAAAAACCTGATAAAAAATTAACCAGTTCTATACGTGCATGGCCGATGCCATGACCACGCAAGTGCAGTTTGGCAACAGGTCTTCCCTCTGGTGTCGATTCAACAAAATCATAAAATATATTCACTAGAATAGTGATGCCATCTTGTCCATTGACTGCATCATAAAGCGATTGTTTACTTTTATAATTAGTTACTTTTAACATGTCCGCCACCTGTTAATCCTTTCATCTCTAATATGGTTCCATTAATTTCGAACTGTTCTTTTTATCATATTAAGGCACTGCTAGTTTCACGATTTTTGGCCATTTCGCCATAATCACACTACGAATCTTTCTGAGTTGCTGACAACTAGATTAGTGCTTTTTTATTAATTCATGAGCTAGTTTATGCGTTTGCTGAATACATAGATTTTTAATTCTTAAAAACTAGAGAACGATATTTTGCCCAATAGTAAGCATCAAAAATCATGATCGCGTATAAAAATATCCCTCCGGCAAACTTACCTATAACTGATACATCGGGACTCGCAACCTGATAGGTTAAAACACCAAGCATCAGCATAAAACCCAGCATAATCAATCCACGTAACGGTGTGTTATTTAACACCTGTCCCACGCCGGGTAATAATATGGCAATTAGCAATACTAAATATGGGGATAATGGCGGTTTTTTTTGTTTTAATTGTTCAGAAACTTGATTCATTAGTCAGCATCCTCTTCTATACTTTTTCTAATTGAAATTGCATATTCAATAATTTTTTTGACATCATCACCAGCTATAGCCTGCTCGTCAAATACCGCGCTACGGGTTAATAAGTATTCTCCACGTATAGCTTGTTTAGCCATATAGGTAATTCTTACTGAGTCGGGCGTTACTAATAATTGTTTTACTCTTTCATCACTAAATAACCGTGGTACAAATTTGTCCAATACAGACACCGATGCTTTTGTATCCTGATATTTAGCAATAGAATACTGAGGCCAATTTAAAGGTGTTTTGAATAAGCCATCCCAATGCCAGCCGGGACTATAAAATTCGATATTTTGTGGTCTAACAATAAAATCCATACTGCCTTTAGATTTTTTGTTCGCTTTAATACTGACCATAAGCCAGAGTGGTGGCACTTTTCTCATTACAATGGTATCGGGAATAAGATTAAGCTGTACATCAAAGCCATTATAATGCCCCTTGATAACGGGGAAGCCATTATCTTCATAGTAACTAGAGGTGTTATCTAAAAGTCCAACACAATTATTAAACAACATAGCTCTATTTTGTTTAATGGCTAACTGTGAACGTTGAAATAAAAAATAAACCGACATCGCTATCAATGATGAAATGACGATAAATGATAAATTAGCAGTCATAATTTGGTTCCTCTTTGGTTATAAAACAAGATGAGTAATGTTCTACTCATCTTGTTTTATTTTTAATCACTATTTAACTGCTTAGAACCCTTTTGGACGAGGCCATGACATAGTGAATTGTTCGCCACGTTTTACAAATTTGTAACGACGAACTGTGAACCAAATTGATGCCACAATGTAAAATGCTAAAATCGACAGCAATGATGATCCATAGCCTAGGAAAGTAGCAAAATATGTAGTTGAACAAAGTGCTAATAACGTATAGGCAGGTAGTGGATGAAAAGGATGAACATAGCCACGATGAATACTACCTAATGGCCACATTTTCCTAAACTTAATCACATTGAGTGACATAAAGGTATAACCCAACAGACCCGATAAAATTGAAAAAGTAATAACTTGATCTAATAGGCCAGTAAAGGCAAATGATACTGCGATTGGCACCAAAAATATAATCGAACGATATGGTGTCCGATATTTAGGATGAATAGCACCGAAAAACGTCGGCATGTAACTATCACGACCCATAGAGAACCATGCTCTAGCAGCATCATTTATACAACCATTAGCAGATGCGATAGCTGCAAACATTGTAGCAACAAACAATAATACTTGAAGCTTAGTGCTACCCAAAATACTAGCCGCATCATAAAGAGGTGTAAATGCTTGACCTAAATACTGCCATGGTAATAAGCCAGTACAAATATACCATGTTAAAGTTGCAGCAATTAACAAGGTCATCATTCCACCCATGGTGCCCAATGGAATAGCACGTCCAGCTGATCTTACTTCTTCAGCTGCCTGACATGTACCCTCAATACCAAGGTAATACCACATACCGAATTGTAACGATGCAACAACGCCAATCCAGCCGTAAGGCAAATCAGTTAATAGCCCTTCATGTTGTAATACTGCACCAGGATTCGTTGGTTCAACGGCTATAAACAATACTAAGATAGAAGCAAATGCGATGATCGTAATAACAAAGTTAAGTGATAACGTTGTAAATACTCCGCGATAGTTTAACCAGGCAAGGAAAGCAATAGTCAACACTACAAACGGCTTAGGATCTAAACCGGCATGGCCAAAAGTACCTGCCATAGCAACCATTAAATCGCCAACAATTAATGCATCAGCCGCTTCAAGCATGGTGTAAGCCATAACAAGATAAAGACCGACATTAAACGCCATTAAAGGACCAACAATATGTTTTGCCTGTGTGTATTGCCCCCCCGCTGCTGCCACTGTTGAAGTGACCTCAGAATCGATCATCGCAACACATGAATAAAGCAAGCCAATAACCCAGCAAGCAATTAAAGCACCATAAGCGCCACCTTTTGCAACAGAGAAGTTCCAACCCATAAACTCCCCGACAAGCACTATACCTACCCCTAATGCCCACACATGAAATGGTGTGAGCACTTTAAGCATATTCATGTGAGTGCCAGTGTTTTCAGATGTTGTCGTATTATTTTGCATGACTATTCCCCTTCGACTGTTCTGGATCCAGTACATCCATGCCTTCGCGTGAACTCATTAATAAATCTTCGTCATAGGTCATAGATACTTTTATGGCATCGACCACGATCCAAAGAAGAAACAAAGCGGCTCCTACCCAAGCTGCATAACTTAATATATCCCATATATTCATGATGTTACCTCGTATAATTAATAATTAGTCTATTTTGGAGACCCAAATTTTTCGGCAATGACTTCTCGATATTCTTTTTCAGATATCTTGAGCATAAAGAAGAAATAGCCAATTATTAATAAGGCTGTAAAAATGAGTGATACTGGTTCAATGGTGTAATCAAAGTGATCATTGATGATTTCTGCGGCACTTTCAGCATCAAATCCTAGCTTTTCCCACTGCTGTTGTTCAATAGCATTTACATTGAGATTTTCCCAAGTAGGGCTGACAACTTGAACGGCGACACTTTCAGAATTGACCACTTCATCTGATTCAAGAAATAAAGGGGCCATTAAACTTACGTACACTAAAACTAAAATGAAAATACTATCAAACGCTTGTCCGAACCATCGTTGCTTCGGCGGTATATATATGTTTTCCATGATTATTTTTCTCTCTCTTATTATTTTATTTTAATTCTCTTTATTATTTATGATTGCTAACGTAAGTTTCTACTTTATCTTTTTTAGCAAGTTTTATTTCACGATTCATGTCCATATGTCTGATGTCCAGACCATAGATATAATCTTTATCTTCATTGTAGTGATTAGTCATCGCTTTAACTGACGCAGTATTAAAAATTAATAAAACAGCACTACTACAATACAAAGCAATTCGAATAGCACTATCATCAACAATTTGTAAAACAAAATACAAAACAAAACCGACCGCCGCCCATAAAAAGGCTACGTCAAACCAGGCAAAGATAAAATCTTGCACATAAAGTGCATGTATTCTTTTTTCTAAATTTTCGCTCATCTCATTATTCCTTTTTCAATTTATTACAAAGGTTTTTTGGCGTTTTTAATAAGATGGGTCACCAGAATGGTAGACAATTCTGGTAATAGGTTATTTTCCCAAAATGGAAATTTTTGATTAAAATAATTTCATTAGACATCAGACCCCCTTTATTGCTTAAGGTAGTACTACTAAAATTATGAAACAGGTTAACCTCAGCCTAATTGATGACTGTAACCCCACGACTCCTTGCATTATTAAAAGAATTACGCCTTCCTTGGCATAATTCTTCCCTAAGCGTTTACTTGTTTTCAGTAACGCCAGGGATCCACGATGTACCAGCTAATGGCAATTTCGCCATGGCAGCTGATTCAATGGTTAAGGCCACTAAATCTTCACGTTCGAGATGATGAACATTAGATTTACCACAAGCACGCGCTACAGTTGTTAATTCCATAGTCAGCGTTTTGATATAGTTGGTAACATGTTTAGCGCCTACTTTAGGTTCAACACGTTGCTCAAGAATAGGATCTTGAGTCGTGACACCTGTTGGGCATTTTCCGGTGTGACAGTGATGACAAAAACCTGCTTTTGTACCTAATGCAGCATAATCTGCTTCTGCAGAATGATGTTCACCATCTTTAATATACATCTCATTATTACAGCCAAGCGCAATCATCATACCTTGACCAATAGCAACCGCATCTGCACCCATCGCTAATGCTTTAGCAACGTCAGCACCTGATCTGATACCACCTGATACGATTAACTGTACCGTTCCGAACATATCCATGTCTTCTAGCGCTTCAACTGCTTGCCTAAGTGCTGCAAGCGTTGGAATACCAACATGTTCGATAAAGACTGTTTGTGTTGCTGCCGTACCACCTTGCATACCATCTACAACAATTACATCTGCACCAGCATGAACCGCTAATTTCACATCGTGATAGACGCGAGTTGCTCCTATTTTGATATAAATAGGTTTTTCCCAATCGGTAAGTTCACGTAACTCAGCTATTTTAATCGCAAGATCATCAGGGCCAGTCCAATCAGGATGACGACATGCAGAGCGTTGATCAACACCTTGTGGCAAAGTACGCATGCCCGCTACGCGTGCATTAACTTTTTGCCCTAGTAACATACCGCCGCCGCCAGGCTTAGCGCCTTGACCGATAACTAATTCAATCGCATCAGCGCGACGAACATCATCTGGATTAAAACCGTAACGTGATGGCAGGCATTGATAGACTAATGTCTTAGAAGAGTTACGCTCTTCAGGTGTCATGCCACCATCACCTGTTGTTGTCGATGTACCCATGTTAGTTGCAGCTGTACCTAAAGCTTCTTTAACATTTGCTGAAAGTGCACCGAAACTCATACCTGCAACAGTAATTGGTGTATCCAATACAATAGGTTTTTTTGCGAAACGCGTGCCTAAAACTGTTTTTGTAGTACATTTTTCACGGTAGCCTTCTAAAGGATATCGTGATGCTGAACCAGCAAGAAAGACTAGGTCATCGAATGATGGTAGTGCTCTTTTTGCCCCTATACCTCTTATTTCATATAAACCTGTTGAAGCAGCGCGCTGTATATAATCTCTGGTCTTGCTACCAAATCCAACGCTTTCTTCTAAATGATGTTTACTCATTGTGATTGACTCCAGTCTTAATATTCTTGGTTAGCATCAGCATTCCAGTTGTACAACTGTTTTGCTGAAGCGACACGTTTAAAATCTTTAGGATCATGTTTAAATCCTGCAAAATCTAGTAAGGTTTTAATTGCGTCATAATCAGATTCAGTCATAGGTTCTAATTGGGCATCAGCACCTAAAGATTTGATCGTACCTTTCACATAAATGACCGCTTCATAAAGTGAGTCACCAAGGCCTTCGCCTGCATCACCACAAACAAGCATACGTCCTGCTTGTGCCATAAAACCTGAGAAATTGCCGATACTGCCACCAACAACAATATCGATACCTTTCATTGATATCCCACAACGTAATCCAGTATCACCGTCGACGACTAAAATACCGCCATGACCGCTAGCACCTGCAGAAGCAGATGCAAAACCTTTGACATGTACACTGCCTGACATCATATTTTCAGCTACGCCAGTACCCACGTTGCCATGAACTGTAATATTGGCTTTTTTGTTCATACCACCTAAGTAATAACCGGCATGGCCACGGACATCAATCGTACATTCGGTGTCCATACCTACCGCGATATTGTGTTCACCCGTTGGGTTAACAATTTCAAGTTCGGTTACGTTAGTTCCAGGTAAAGTTTTATGAAGATATTGATTAATCTCCCTAACACTCATCTTCTCGAGATCTAAACTTTCCATATATATAGCTCCTCAGGCTTAGGTTCATAAATATTTGCGTTTTTAACATCTGGTAAGTGAGCTAATGATCTATATTCAGATGCAATAGCCACGTAATCATCATGTTCAGCGACAACCGCTGGTTTACAAGCGAAAGGGTCACGTACCAATGCTAGTTGGTCTTTTGTACCTATTAGTAAAGTAAAAAAGCCATCCAATTCTTCAAATCCAGCATGCAGCGCTGTTTCTAAATCATCACCTTCACGCATACGCCATTCTAAAAAGCGGCATGCTGCTTCAGTATCATTATCTGTTACACAATTGATACCTTTATGTGCCAACATACGACGGATACTATTTGGGTTAGAAAAAGAACCATTGTGGACAAGGCCCCAATCTTCGCCTGCTGTGAAAGGGTGAGCACCAGCAGGTGTAACCGCTGATTCTGTTGCCATACGTGTATGAGCAATAAGATGTGTGCCGCTCATGCCTTCAAAACCATAACGTTGTGCAACTTGGGCAGGAGTGCCTACATCTTTATACACTTCCATTAACTGCCCTACGGACAATATATGTACCGAAGGATAGTATTCTTTAAGCCAAATTTTAACTAATTTCACATCAAGACTTGTCGTCATCACAGCATGGTTTGCAACCTGCTGAAGATGGACGTCACTACCTAGATGGGCAAGAAAATCATCACTCATTTTTTTCCAAAGAAACTCAGGATCAAAAGTATATAAACTGATTTTTCTTTCACTATCTTTTACTGCCGAGCCAAAAATCGCTAAGCCGGCCGAATCGGGTCCACGTTCTGTCATGCCGATAAGCATAGGTAACATCAACTTACCTATTTGCGGTCTCAGCATTTCATTTTTTATTAATAATCCAACAATTCCACACATAATATGCTCCTAATTTTTAGAAAAATTCTACGTAACGCTTGATTTCCCAATCTGAAACATGACGTTGATATTCCGCCCATTCAGCACGTTTTAAGTTAATAAATTCTTTACTGACACCGTGACCTAGAGCTTCACAGAGAACGGTGTCTTTTTCCAAAGCGTCAGTCGCTTCGATTAATGTTTGAGGTAAAATACCAATGCCCATTTCTTCTAATTCAGCATGAGTATGTGCAAATAAGTTGCCTGCATTACCCGCGCCTGGATTTAATTTACGTTCCACACCGTCAAGACCCGCGGCAATGATTGCTGCTGTAGTCAAATAAGGATTACAGCTGCCATCCGGGAGGCGTAATTCTAAGCGGCCGTAAGGGATACGAACCATTGTTGAACGGTTATTATTACCATAAGAAACATAGCTAGGCGCCCATGTGGAACCGGTTACTGAGTGACTTACTGCTAAACGCTTATACGAGTTCACAGTAGGCGCGGCAATCGCACAGATTGCAGGTGCGTGTTCTAAGATACCTGCAAGGAAGTGGTAGGCTAATGGCGACAAACCATGACCAGTTACATCACTATCATCGTGGAACAAGCTGTTCTTACCACCCTCATCCATAATCGACATATGCATATGCATGCCGTTACCAGGTTTATCAGTAAATGGCTTAGGCATGAATGAGCAAATCATGCCCATTTCATGTGCAATTTGGCTGGCGGCCATTTTGAACATAATGTAGTCATCAGCACTTTTTAAACAGTTATCGAAGGTATAGTTAATCTCAAACTGCCCATTGGCATCTTCATGATCGATTTGATAGATATCCAAGCCTGCTTCAATTAGCGCTTCAGTCATACGTTCAAGATATTCAGCACTACGCGTAATACCTTTATAGTCATAACAAGGTTTTGTTAGCGTATCTGTTGATTCTGCAGGTACTATCTGACCTGCTTCTGTCAACTTAAGCAATGAGAATTCAGGCTCTAATCCTGTATACAAATGCCAGCCCTTTTCTTTCAAACGAGCCATTTGATTTTTCAAAACAACGCGTGTGTCATAATCATAAGGTTTATCATCAACATGACCATCACAAATGATGCGTGCATAACCTTTTTGCCATGGCAGTAATGATAATGTTGATAAATCACCGCGTGCAAAATAGTCAGGGCCATTAGGTTCGATGCCTGAACCGATAATCGCGCCGCCTGCAAACCCTGCTCCTGGGCTCAGAATGGTTTTCATATGAGCAACAGGTACTGTCTTCACCTTAGCTACACCATGAAGATCTACAAACTGTGCTAAGACATACTTGACATCATTATCTTTAAGAAATTTTTTAGCTTCTTCTATAGTATTTATCGTTTTCATATTTTCACCCTATGTTTAATTATTATATTTTTAATCATTACTACAACAATTAGTTATCCCTACTGCTCCACCACCCAGCTCTTGTGCCAGTTGATGTAACACTCTCCACATGTAGGCGCCATAGGTGCCATCGCACCATAGACGGATAATTAATCGGTCATTTATCATTTCAGGCACTATCGTTGCTGAAATATCTGCAATCTGAGTCATTATTACTTGGTTAGGTTTAAGTGCTTTTTCAGTCAAATCTAATTTGCATAGTTCTGAAAACATAGTCAGCATCTGATCACCACTAATAACAAAAGCAGCATCCGCACGTAATACCTTATAAACGCCTACGGTATTAACTTGAATCGCTTGGGTTAACTGCTTGCAAATCTCACCAGAAGTTTGTTGTTCAATTAAAAACTCAGAACTACCCAGTCTTAACACTAAAATGCCGTTGTCTATAACCCATGAATTTATTGAATCAGGCGTTTTAATTTTTTGAGCTGCTAACCATTGATTTGCTTGTGGACCTTTAACACCAAATCGTTGACGGCAACTCACGTCTGTCACACCTAGTTTTTGCTTTCTATTTTCTTCGACTTCAACAGTATCAAAACTCATGGCTACTTGCGTACCATTTACTTCGCCCCATTTAGGGTTCAGTTTTTTTTGAAAATATGCAACTGGGGTCGATTTCATCATGCTAGACATATCAAGACTCCTTCTTACTATTTAAAAATGGTGTTTTAACAACGGTCGCTTTGACCATTGAGCCATTATCAGTTTTAATCTCAAATTGAGAACCGACTTCCACCTTCTTTGGATCGACATAAGCAAAACCAATAACCCGATCTACTTTGCTACTAAATGAAATACTTGTTACGCGGCCTTTGATCTCTCCATCCTCGATAACCAAATTGCAATCTTCTGGCATTTGACCTGCAAAACCGTCTTCAAGAACAAAAGGAACTAGGCGTTTTCTTAGCGTTTTCTTAGCAAGAATTTTCAAGCTTCGTTGACCAACAAAAAAAGGTTTATCCATAGCTAGTTGAGAGTCACACCCTAATTCATAAGGAATGGTCAGTCCGTCAGTATCATAACCAGGTAAATAATGGCCCATTTCTAAGCGTAATAATCGCTGTGTATCTGTACCAAATGGTCGAATATCGTAAGCGGCACCCGCTTTGATAATTTTCTCCCAAACAGCCAACATACTGTCTGCTGGCACATGAATTTCATAACCATTATCAGACACAAAGGTAACGCGCATGATCCGCACTGGTACATCTGAAATGGTCGTTTCCCCGACCATACCTGCCGTTAGATTTGACAATAAAGGGTCTTCTGTAAGCGATGACATCACATGTAATGATTTAGGACCCACTACATTAATGATTCCATAGCTACCCGTGACATTGATTAATACAACATCTAATTGCCACATTTGTAACCAGCGTTGCATTTCACGGTAAACTATCGCTGCGTTAGACGTGCCAATAGTCAGATAAAATAGCTCGTCTTTTACGCGACTGATAATTCCGTCGTCAGCGATAACAGCTGATTCATCCACTGACAATGCGTAGCGAATTTCACCCACTTTCAAGTCAGAAAACGTGCCAGTGAAGAATTTTTCTAAAAACTGAACGGCATCAGGTCCACAAATCTCTACCTTACCTAATGAGCTACCATCAATTATGCCTACAGAATTATGTACGGCCACTGATTCTTGCTGAATAATTTCTTCGACAGAGAATCCTGATTTTTGATAATAAGCAGGCCGAGACCATGCACCAACATCGACAAATACTGCACCTGCATCTGTATGCCAGCTTTGGATGGCAGATTGACGAACTGGATGAAAATTCCTACCACCCAAATGACCAATTGGTGTTGGATGAAAGAAGGGTCTTGAAGTTGTCGAACCAATTTTCTCAACAGGCAGTTCACGAATTCTTGCCAAGATACGAATTGCATTCATATTAGAATGCTTGCCTTGGCTCGGACCCATACCAACTGTCGTAAAACGCTTCATCAATTCAATATTATCGAAGCCTTCTTTTGCTGCATTTATAAAGTCTTTTGCCTGAATATCTTCGTCAAAATCAACAAAGTTTTTGCCTTTTGGATGCTTTACTACAGGGAAAAAATGACTAGGTGCTGCAGTATTATGTGCTTGTACCGTTATATTAGGGGCATTATCCATTCCCATATAACGCATAGCTTCTGCAGCAGCTCTTGCACCATCTGCAATACGCTGTTCTAAATCAAAAACACCATTCACTTTACCCGCAGCAAATATCCCATTAGGCAATGAATCTGGAATAAACTGTTCAATGGTGTAATCGTACTTAACTTTCATTCCCGACTGATATAACAGCGCCGCAGCCGATGCCCAACCAGCACTCATTGCTACGCCATCACATTCAATGGTGAATGACTGTTCAGATTCAGCTTTATTAGTGTCTTCATCAAAAGGACATATAACTACGCCTTTAACCGCCATATCATCTGAGGTGGCTAAGGCTTCATAAACACAATGACCAGTATAAATTTGTACGCCGTGATTAATGAGTTCTTTAGTTATAGCATTGGAAAGTTGTGCTTTCCTCAAATCAACCACTGCTTTGACGATGGTACCAGCATGAATTAAATCTAAAGCTACTCGATAACCATGATCATTCGCTGTGAAAACCACACCATTATTGAATGGTTTGATACCGTAACGATAAATCATTCGCTGTGCAGCAGAACCATTCATTACACCAGGTAAATCGTTGTTACGAAATACCGGTGGTTGTTCAAATGCACCAGTTGCAATAATCAATGTTTTGGCACGTACTTTAGTAATACCACTAAATTCAACAATAGGAATAAGGTGGTCGGTATAGTAGGCACCGGCATAGGCATCTGTTCGTAAAGTAATATTCGTCGCTTTATTGACTTCGTTAACGAGTTCTTCCATTTGAGATTGTGGAACAACACTACCAGCGCGATCGTAACCCAAGCTACCACCGGCTTGTTTATTCTCATCAACGATCAATATTTTAAGTTGTTTATCTAGTGAAGCAGCTAGTGCTGCTGACAAGCCTGAAGGGCCTGCACCAACAACCAAGACATCATAATGTTCATTTAATTTTGGTTTCGGTATTCTTGGATAATTAAAATTAACCTTACCTAAACCAGCACCATGTCTGATTATGTTTTCCCAAAATGGGAACATAAATCTAGGTCTAAAAAATGCCTTATAGTAGAAACCAACCACCAAAAATGGCGATAATAACTTTTCTATAAACCGTAAATTATCTTTTTTTACGCCACCTAATGTATTAACGGCAACTAAAGTCATTCCGTCTTTAACAGCGATTACATCGCCACGTATATTAGTATCTTCGCCATCAGTAAGCATCACATTAATATCGTGATTCGCTAAACTTAAAACACCACGTGCACGATGATATTTAAAACTACGGCCTAATACTTTTTCACCAGAAGCCCATAGAGCACTGGTAATCGTGTCGCCTTCATATGCAGTAAATTTTTTACCTTCAAAAGTGAAACTTACTTGCTTTTCACGCTCAAGCCATTCACCAGTTTGTTTCTCAATACGCATGTTCATTTTACCGACTCCAGCTCAACGAGTTTATTAAAAAGGTATGTGTCTTTAACCTCGTCAGTAAGTGTGTTTCGTTCTGCAATAAACCATGTTCCACTTGGCCCGTGATACCACCATTCTTTTTTTAAGCCGGGTGCATTGTCACGATAATGAACATAAGCAGCCCATTCAGAATCTGTCACAATTTCATGATCAGGCATTTCCCGATACGTGCCACCGTAAACAAATTCACTAATGGGTCTTGTTCCGTTTATTGGACATTTAAGTAATTTCATATCTCAATACCTATCTTATTTTAGTGGCCAACCGAAGCCGCGCCTTTTTCACCTGTTAGTTCGTAATCTTCGAACCTAGACAGACGGAATGAATGGATCAAATCATGCGCTTTATCATTGGCAATTGTTGCTGCCATCGTCTTACCGCTGATAGGCGTTGCTTTAAAGCCCCATGTTCCCCAACCCGCATCTAGGTAGAAACCTTCGATCTCTGTTTTACCCATAATTGGAGCAAAATCGGGGGTTAAATCGGCCATACCAGCCCATTGACGAACCACTTTGACATTGGAAAGAAATGGGAACATATCAACAATGTGGGACGTTAATCCCTCAACAAAATCAAAACTTGAACGTGTTGAATGAAGTTCATAAGGATCCAGCGATGACCCCATAACTAGCTCACCACGTGATGATTGGCTGACATAGACATGCAAACTACCCGATACAATAATGGTGTCTAACCATGGTTTCATCGGCTCAGTGACACAGGCTTGTAATGGATGGATAGTAATCGGTGTTTTAATATCGACCATCTTGGTTATTCTTGGTGTAAAACCTGCTACCGCTGACAGTACTTTACCGGTAGAGATGTAGCCTTTACTAGTTTGTACACCATGAACTTTACCGTTACGAACATCGATATCTTGAACTTCTGTCATCTGAATAATATCAACACCCAATCGCGCAGCACCACGTGCATAACCCCAAGCGACAGCATCATGACGAGCAACAGATCCAGGGTTATGATACAAAGCCCCTTTGATCGGTGCATGACCACTACAATCTAGATCCATCTGTGGGCAGGCCTTAGCTATTTCGTCTCTGCCAACAACTCTGCTATCAACACCTACATGCTTATTAACTTCTGCACGCCAACGCATCGTACGCATTGATGAATCGGTATGGGCCAACGTAAAATGACCTCGAGTAGAATAAAACATATTGAGATCGAGTTCTTCTGATAGACCTTCAAATAGTTTCACACTGGCATCATAGAATTTAACACCCTCTGGTGTTAAATAATTTGATCGCACAATTGTGGTATTTCTACCTGTGTTACCACCACCGATATAACCTCGTTCTAGAACGGCGACATTGGTGATGCCATGTTCTTTCGCTAGGTAATACGCTGCCGCTAAGCCATGACCACCACCACCTATGATGACGACATCATAAGATTTTTTAGGTGTTTGAACGTCTTCAAAATAACGTGATTCTTTAAACTCACGACCAAAACCAAATTTAAGCAGTTTATAAGGCATACTACTTCCTACTATTTAAAACCAAATGATTTACTTGATAGAATTCAATCTTTCCAAGTAACCTCTATGAAACAATACTTCATGTCATGAAACACTTGAATCCAAGGTACGCCACCTTATTCTCGTTGTCAAATATTTTGCAAAGCTGTTTTTTACTTAAATAATGATGGTCAAACTAGCTATTTTGGGAAATCAAATTTCATGCTCGACTCTATCTGCAATATACATGTAACCAGCTGATAAAAATCAATATTATCAACCTTATATTTCCGTCTTTAATCAAGCGAATTATTAATATTACTACTTAGGTAGTAGGTATTACTTCTTACTAAATACAACTATTAATATGGTGACGCGCGATAAAATAAGTAAAGGGCAAAATGCTAACTATGATTTTGAATGTAATATTTGTAGTATCATTCTGAGCACTCCACGCTATACTCAACTGCCATGAAATGGTATTTTGCTATTATTTTCATAAGTAGTAGCTTAACTAATGAATACTAAAAACATGTCAAAACAAATAAAAACATAGGAAGAGTTCAAACATGGCACAACAAAATTCAAGCTCTAGTTTAAATGCCTATTTAGGCCTGACAATCAAAGAACTTCGCAGCCAACATAATCTTACTATTGCAGAAGTATCTAAACTTGTCGGCATCAGCCGCGGCATGTTCAGCAAGATTGAAAATGGTCTTACATCTACAAGTATGGATACACTCGAGCATATCGCTAATGCATTTGGTGTGACCCTGTCTCGATTATTTCAGGACTACAACAAACCTATTGAATCTGCACAATTTGTAAAAAAAGGCAAAGGCTTAGAAGTTGTTCGGCGAGGTACAAAATCTGGCCATACTTATCATTTACTTGCCTATGAACATGGTCCTAGTAAAGTATTTGAACCTTTTCTAATAAGCTTAGAAGAAGCCGAAGAGTTCTCAGAATTTCAACATACAGGTATTGAATTTTTATACATGCTTGAAGGTGAACTTGAATATATAGTAGGTGATGAAACGTTTATCTTCCAACCAGGTGATTCACTTACTTTTAATGCTGAGATACCTCATCGACCTGGTCGACAGTTAAAAACGCCAATTCGTTACCTAGCGATCATAAATCATAATAATAAACCTCACTAATTGCTTGCCTTAACTTTATTTAATCTAGTCATAATAAACGTTTTATAAACAACCATAAGACCAATTAAATCGATGATATTTGTATAATCTCTTCACGTCTGTTGTCACATGAAATTCGATGTATTAGCAAGCTAACAACGAAGAGTCCATTCTTTCTCTAGTCAGACGTCACACGTAATATCAATATCTAGCTCGAATAGTTATTGATAGACTGAATTCAATTAGTTAAATGCCAAGGTAAGCTTTACGTACATGCTCATTATCCATCAACCCACTGGCTTCACCTTCAAGAGAAATAGTGCCTGTCTCTAATACATAACCGTGACGAGCCAACTCTAATGCCAGCTCAGCATTTTGCTCAACTAAAACAATAGAAACACCTTGTTTGTTAATTTCCACCAATATACGTGCAATTTCTTGAACTATAACAGGCGCTAGCCCTAAAGACGGTTCATCAAGCAATAGCAACCTCGGTCTAGACATTAAGGCTCGACCTATCGCGACCATTTGTTGCTCACCACCACTCATTGTTCTTGCAGACTGATCCCGGCGTTCACGTAAGCGTGGAAATCGTTCAAATGTTTTCTCGAGATCTTGTTGAATTTCAGCCTGATTATCACGTATAAATGCACCTAAAAGTAAATTTTCTGTTACCGTTAAATCTTTAAATACACGGCGACCTTCAGGCACATGAGCAATTCCTAGTTTCACTATTTTATCAGCAGATAATTGTTCTATTCGCTGACCATCAAATATGATCACACCCGAACTCGGATGCTCTAGACCAGATATAGCCCTGAGCGTTGTGCTTTTGCCTGCACCATTAGAACCAATCAAGGTAATAAAATCAGCCTCACCTACTTCTAAAGAAATACCCTTAAGTGCTGCAACTTGCCCATAATGGACATGAATATCTTTTACTTCTAATAACATATTATTTAGTCCCACCCAGATAGGCTTCAATTACCTTATCATTATTACGAACCTCTTCAGGCGTGCCTTGTGCTAATAATTCTCCGAAATTCAGCACAGTCAAATAATCACATAAACCCATAACTGCTTTCATATCATGTTCAACAAGCACAATTGTAATGCCTGAATCTCGAACCTTTCGAGTGAGGTCCATCATATGATTGGTTTCTTCTGGGTTCATTCCTGCAAAAGGCTCGTCCATCAACATGACTTTAGGACCCGAAACAAGCGCAATAGAAATCGCTAACGCACGTTGTGAACCCAGTGGTAACTCAGAAGCAAATTGATGTTTACGATCACTCAACCCCATAAATTCAAGTACTTCTTCAACCCTGTTAGCAGCCACTTTTTGCTGCTTTTTATCTAAGCCAAATAGCGCTGAAAACACATTGGTTCGTGCTGTTGCGTGACAGCCTACCAGTGCATTTTCAAATACCGTTAACTCCTGAAATAGCGTCGTTTCTTGAAAAGTACGCACTATTCCCATTTCAGAAATAGCGTATGGTTTTTTACCTGAAATACTCTGACCTTGATAAACAATATCGCCACTTGTTGGTGTATAAAAGCCTGCAATGTTTTTAAACATTGTACTTTTACCCGCGCCATTAGGCCCTATCAAACCACGTATTTCTCCTTCCTCTACCTGAAAACTGACATCGTTAAGAGCCGTTAAACCACCGAATTGTTTGGTTACATTTTTAATTTCTAATATAGACACGATACCCTCTTCACTATCTTATTTATCAGTTATAGATGACTTTTTAGGTCCCGATCCAATACCAAACCAAGCTTTAAATTTTGCTGGAATACTTTCAAGGCCCAATGGTAAAAACAAAATAGAAAGGATTAATACAGCACCATATATAGCAGGACGAATTTCTTCAAAGCCGCGAATTGATTCATCAAAGAGCGTTAATACAACAACACCTATTATCGGTCCATAAAATTTGTTATAGCCTCCGACAATTACCCAAATCAGAATAAACACCATAAAACCAACACCATATTGATTAGGTGTAATCGTACCGAGGTAATGAACCTTTAGTGCCCCTGCAATACCTACAAAAAATGAGCCAATAACAAATGCTAAAGCACGGTAACGCCATGTATTAACGCCCACCGACTCTGCCAAAGGCGCTTTCCAATGTACGGCATGTAATGTTAAACCAATTCTTGAATTTTCAATGCGATACAAAATAAAAAGACAAACTGTAACGATAGCAAGACTCAAATAGTAATAAGGAATCGCATCTATAAAATCGATATTACCTAACATCGGTGCTTCTATTCCGCTTAAGCCACCTGTACCGCCAAAAGGGTTTAAGAATTGGATCCACGTAAGTCTTATCGCCTCGCCAGCAGCAAAAGAACCGATAAGAAAATAGAACTGCGTCATTCTAAATAATGGAAAACATAGTAAAGCGGCTACTAAAGCTGTAAAGCCTCCAGAAAGTGGTAAGGTTAACCAGAAACTAACATCATAATTTTTGAATAATAATGCTGCCGTATAACCACCGACCCCCATCATAACAGCATGAATTAACGACCATTCACCCGTTATTGTCACAATTCGATAACTCGCTACAACCAAAACATTAATAGTCAGAAAAACCAGTAAATCTTGATGTTGAAACTTAAGAAAATGGGGCAATGCTATAAGCGCTAACAGTAAAATCGTATAACCAACGGTTTTTTTAATAATATTATTCATCTGATTATTCACTCACCTTTATGCCCATAATGCCGGTCGGTTTAATCATCAAAACGACAACCATTAGTAATAAACCACAAATCGTTGCAATCGTGCCGCCAAAGTAAACAGTAATAAAGGTATAAAATAGTGCATACACTACCGCAGCTAAAACGGCACCTGAAAGACTACCGACACCGCCGACTATGGTTACTATAAAGGCCGTAATAATTACATTGTGACCCATGTGAGGATTAATATTGGTTAATGGTGCCATCAAAGATCCAGCCAAACCGGCTAAAGCCGCACCGACACCGATCGCAATCATTGATATTTTATTAATATTGATACCTTGTAAGGCAGATGCCTCTCTGTCTAACGCTACTGCTCGCAGTGCCCAGCCGAGTTTAGTTCTCGTCAGGAAATACCATAATGTAGCTAATGCCGATACCGACACAATAAAACCAAAGATCCGTTGATAAGGTAGATACAAGAAGTCGAACAATACCAGCGTACCTTCAAATGGAGGTGCCACTTGTTTTGATGGTCCATCTCCGCCAATCAACGTCGCAGCAACTTGTAAGATGAACAGAACCCCAATAGAGCATATCAATCCAGCCAAAGGATCGTTACGAGTCGCCCGAAATAGATATCGCTCCATTAATAAGCCGATTATTGTCACAAGTGTTATTGCTATACCTATAGCAGGGAGATATGAAACACCATGTTGGGCATGTAAAAACCAGATGGTATAAGATCCAACCATGACTAACTCACCATGAGCGAAGTTAACGACACCCATAACACCGAAGATAAGCACTAGCCCGACAGCAAACAGTGCAAAGAAACCGCCTTGGATCAAACCATTTATTATAGATTGGAGAAATAGCTCCACGACAGACCCCTAATAATTCAAATTTAACAGCAATAAATTTAGAAAAAAAATGGGAAGGTTAATCAGTCACCTTCCCATTATTTTTAGTGTTTTAAACAGTTCTTAGACCCAGCTCTTTCATATGCTTGACTAAGATACTATTATTTTTATCTAGCCATTTCGAGACGCTTCTGAATTCTTTAATTCGTGCTTTACCATCCTCAATGACAACCACAGGCCAACGACCAATTACGGCATTATCTCTGCCCCACAACTCGCTACCCCACCACTTGCCTTCACCATAGATAAATTCAGGGTTAGTATTTGATTTTAAGGCATGTAGTACAGCTGTTGGCTCAATGCTTGCGGCTTTTTTTGCACCTTCAACCCAGTTTAGTAAGATAGCAGGATATTCCCAAGCAACCGCCGACCAATCATTTGGATGGTCTTTTCTGAATTTGGCATCAAAGCCACCTGGATCAGGAAAATTAATGCCTGCTTCATTGAGTTTTGGATCATCAAAGTCAGGGAATTGGAAGATAGTACCCTCGACAAATTCTTTACTGGTTTTAGCAATGATTTGGTCATAATAATCTAGCGTACATGAAATTATTTTGCCCTTGAAACCTTGGTGATAAAGTTGCTCCATCAACGGTGTCACATAAAAACTGGTTGCCATGCAAAATATGTCAGGATTTTTAGCTAGAATTGAACTGACAATTGGAGCGAAATCCGTTACATCGAAACCATGTAAATTAACATCAACGACATCGATGCCTTCCACTTCAAATGCTGCTTTATAGGTAGCCGCCGATTGCAGACCATATTCAGCATCATTGTTAGTGACAATTGCAGCGGTTTTAGCATCAGGGAAGTTAGCAGCAAGCCATTCAACACCCGTCACGTTATATAGCGGATGTGATTCACTGGTCGCAATTAAGTATTCTGAGTCCTCAGTAATATCACTTGGAAGTAAGGTTGTTGTTAACATTTTTTTACGTTGTGCCCATGGCAACACAGAAGCTACGGTTGAACCACCTAGCATCATAACCATTTTCACTTCATCTTCCAGCACTAGTTTCTTATAACCTTGCACTGCTTTTTCGGTGTCGTATGCATGGTCATATGCAACCATTTCAATCAAGTATTTTTCATCACCGATTAACACACCACCTGCTGCATTAATATTATTGGCGATGATTTCACAGCCATACAAACCAGGTAATCCCCAAGGTGCATAATCACCCGTCATTGGGATATTCATACCAATTTTTACAATCTTTTGTTTTGCTGCCAGTAAACTCGTCGGTAGAATAGATGTTGTGGCCATCACTGCCCCAGCAGCTGCAGCTTGCATTAACTTTCTTCTCGTAATTTCCATCTCTCGCTCTCCAAAGTATCGTTGATTGTGAACCTGAATTGATGTCTGGACGAACCTTAGCATTGAATAAAAAGCAAAAACAATTACCCATAAGTGTTAGCAAATTTGTTCATATCTAATACTAAAGTGATACTTACTTTAATAAATAACCTTACTGAATGCAGGCCTGATGACGTGGTCTAATGGATTAGAACAGCCTAGTTAAGAGATAATACTCAAAACTGGAGCAATTGAAATGACCACAAGAAAAAAGTACCCGAAAGAATTTAAACTAGACGCCATCAG
>Ga0209390_10000856_pt1 | contig 60626 bp, 61 predicted proteins | sample BON01_FD_187212 | JGI IMG/M metagenome (GOLD analysis project Ga0209390, IMG submission 187212) | Freshwater microbial communities from Lake Bonney liftoff mats and glacier meltwater in Antarctica - BON-01 (SPAdes) (version 2) | ecosystem: Environmental > Aquatic > Freshwater > Ice > Glacier...
CGTTCCGTTCCTGCTGCTATTGCGCGCCCAGAATACGTAGGTAAAAAAGCGCCAAAAAAACATGCTGGTTCAGATGTTCAGTCACAGGAAATCATCGAGAAAATGCGCATCGCGGGGCGCATCGCGGCGCTTGCGCTTGCAGAGGTGGGTAGAAATGTCGTCCCTGGCGTCACTACCGACGAATTAGATCGAATTGGCCATGAGTTCTTGCTTGATCACAATGCTTACCCTTCAACGCTGGGTTACCGAGACTTCCCAAAGTCACTTTGCGCCAGCTTGAACGAAGTTATTTGCCACGGCATTCCAGATTCCACGGTGGTTCAAGACGGAGACATCTGCAATATCGATATCACAGCATTCATCCATGGGGTCCATGGCGACACTAATGCCACTTTTTTGGCCGGCGAAGTGGATGAGCAATCCCGCTTACTAGTTGAACGCACTCAGGAATCACTGAATCGAGCAATAGCTGCGGTACGCCCAGGGCGGCCAATAAACGTGATTGGCCGAGTCATCGAGTCCTACGCCAAGCGCTTTAATTACGGAGTAGTTCGTGACTTCACAGGTCACGGCATCAGTACTACATTTCACTCTGGCTTGATCATCCCCCACTACGACACTCCACACTTTGACACTGTCATTGAAGAAGGTATGACTTTCACCATTGAACCAATGTTGACTTTAGGAACACACACTTGGGATATGTGGCAAGACGACTGGACAGTTGTTACTAAGGATCGGCTCCGTTCAGCGCAGTTTGAACACACACTGGTGGTCACTGCAACTGGCGCTGAGATCCTCACATCGGTGTAGTTAAAAATTCAAGTATTCGGCGTTTAGACTATTGCTATGACGCGCTGGTTAACCAAGGAACAACAAGGACATTGGCGATCCTGGTTAACGGCTTCCAAAGGGTTAACCGACCAGCTAAGTCGGGAGCTTCAAGAACAACATGGCTTGACTATTACCGATTACGAAATCTTGGTTCGTCTTTCCGAGAGTAAAAATAATTCAATTCGAATGAGTGATCTTGCAACAAAGACATTGCTCTCTCGTAGCCGGCTCTCCCACCAAGTTGATCGAATGGAAAGCGCTGGGCTAATTGAGCGCCAAATTTGCGCGGATGACCGACGGGGTCAACTTGCAGTCTTAACTAAAGTCGGGATCAAAGCATTGGAAACAGCGGCGCCTGATCACGTGATGGGTGTGCGCAAGCATTTAGTTGACTTGCTTTCCGATGAGGAATATCAAGCCCTGGGAAGCGCAGCAAAGAAAATTGCCGATCATTTGGATGGCCTGTAACTTATCGTGCCTGAATCAAAAACGGGTTTTTCTTTCGAAATATTAAGTAGCCCAGAATCATCAAGCAGCGCGCGCGCTGGAACTATCACGACCCCACATGGACAAGTTGCGACTCCAGCCTTTATTCCAGTTGGAACCAAGGCAACCGTTAAGTCGGTAATGCCAGAGACTATGCAAGAGCTTGGCGCCCAAGCATTGCTAGCTAATGCCTACCACCTTTACTTGCAGCCCGGCGCAGACATAGTTGATGAAGCTGGTGGCCTTGGCGCTTTTATGAATTGGCCAGGGCCAACATTCACCGATAGTGGCGGCTTTCAAGTTATGAGTTTGGGTGCTGGTTTTAAAAAAGTTCTTGCCATGGAAACTGACACCGTGCAATCTGATGACGTAATTGCCGAAAACAAAACTCGGTTAGCTCATGTAGATGATGATGGCGTCACATTTAAGTCCCACCTCGATGGCACTATGCACCGATTTACCCCGGAGTTTTCCATGCAAGTTCAGCATCAACTTGGCGCCGACATTATGTTTGCCTTTGATGAATTAACGACTTTGATGAATACTCGCGACTACCAAGTCATGTCACTTGAGCGCACTCGCCTTTGGGCGCTGCGGTGTATCGCGGAACATCAGAAATTGACTGAACAGCGATCCCATCGCCCTTACCAAGCGCTATTTGGCGTGATCCAGGGCGCGCAATATGAAGATCTTCGGCGCAAAGCGGCCAGTGACTTGGGCGCAATGGATTTTGATGGTTATGGAATTGGTGGCGCGTTAGATAAACATGAGCTTGGCAAAATCGTTGGCTGGGTCACGCAAGAACTTCCACTAAATCGCCCTCGGCATTTACTCGGAATTGGCGAGCCAGAAGATTTATTTGTCAGCGTTGAAGCTGGCATTGACACCTTTGATTGTGTTTCGGCATCTCGAGTAGCGCGTAATGCTGCTGTCTACAACAACTCAGGCCGGTTCAACATAACAAATGCAAAGTATCGACGATCATTTGAACCACTTGTTGCGGATTGCCAATGCTACACCTGCACGCATTACACCCAGGCTTACCTGCATCACTTAGTTCACGCTAAAGAATTATTGGCATCTACTTTGCTGACTATTCATAATGAATTTTTTATCGTTGGCTTAGTAGCAAAGATGCGCGAAACCTTAATTGCAGGATCATTCCAAGAATTCAAGACAGAATTTATGGGGCAATACCGTCGCCCGGGTTTAACTAAGGATTAATTAGCTCGAGTATGTAGGTTCGTTCGCCTTTACGTAAGCAATAATGCGATAAGTAACAGGTAGCAATAAAACTTCCAGCAAAGTCTTGTAAAAATACCCAACAATTACATAATTGAGGAAATCGCCACCCGTTAAAATTCCATAAAACGCAATGGTGCAAAAGACAACTGTGTCAGCAAGCTCTCCCACAACAGTTGAACCAATTAAGCGCAACCATAGGGAGCCCTCATTTGTGCGGGCCTTTATTTTCACTAATACATAGGCATTAAGGAGCTGGCCAACCAAAAAGCCACAAACACTAGCCAACACAATTCGCGGCACAAAACCTAAGATTGCCTCAAATGCGCCTTGGTTTTCCCAGCCAGTTGCTGCTGGTGAGATTTGAATTAACCAAAATGTCAACGCGGCCAATGTCGCCATACCAAAACCAAGGTAAATAGTTTTGCGGGCCGCTTTAAAACCATAAACTTCGCTAAGTACATCCCCAGCAATGTAAACCAGCGGGAATAAAAATGCGCCACCATCGAGAATCAGTGGTCCAGCGCTAATTAACTTCACTGCGCCGACATTTGAGATAACTAGCAAGGCAACAAATACTGCCGAAATGATCGGGTAATAGCTTCGAGTGACTACGGCAAACGAAGGCGCGGATTCAGGTGTTTTTTGGGTGCTGGTCACTGACTAATTAAACCACCTAAATAGAGTAAGGATTATGACCTCGGCTAGAGTTGTACCCGCCCATCCACTTCTGCGTCGAACGCTACAAACTTTGGCAGGTGCTCAGTCACTTTCTGGTCTTGGGTACTCCAGCACTGTGGCTGCGGGTTCGTTAATAGTTGCAAGTATTACTAACTCTGAAGCACTTGCCGGATTAGCTCAAACATTTGGCGTGCTTGGCGCAGCAGCCATGGCACTTCCACTGGCAAACCTGACAAGACGTGGTGGCCGCAGGCTTGCCCTTAGCTCTGGTTACGCAATTGGGGCGCTTGGCGCAGTGCTAGCGGTCGTAGGAGGTGCTACCGAGTTTCTACCAATTTTGTTTCTTGGCACTTTCCTCGTTGGCGCAGCTGCTGCATCGGGCTACCAGGCCCGTTACGCAGCGGTGGACCTAGCGACTCAAGATAACCGCGCTCGAAGTTTGTCACTGGTTGTTTGGGCCTCCACTATTGGATCAGTACTTGGGCCAAATTTGATCGGTCCAGTTGGCGACTTTGCAACTTCAGTTGGCTTGCCCCGACTTACTGGACCCTACATGTTCTCTGCAGTAATGCTCGGATTAGGAGCAGCCGTAATTTGGTTTCGGCTAAAGCCCGATCCCTACCTAACGAGTACCGCAAGTCATAGCGAAGACTCATCCAGCAAAATCAAAATCCCGACTAAAGAAGTGCTTGCCCACATCGCTTCACGTCCAAGTGCATTACTTGGTTTGCTAGCACTATCCATGGGGCACTTAATCATGGTTGCCGTAATGGTTATGACTCCAGTTCACATGGCACACGTTGATGTCTCGTTACAAATCATTGGACTTGTGATCAGCGTTCACATTGCAGGTATGTACGCCCTATCCCCGCTGGTTGGATACTTAACTGACCGCTTGGGTCGCCAGCAAGTTATTGCTATTGGCGGTGTTATTTTGGTCGTCTCTGCGATCATTTCGGGAACTGCGCCAGCTAATAATGAGATTCAACTTGGCATCGGGTTATTTCTTCTTGGGCTTGGCTGGTCTTGCACTTTGATTGCTGGCTCAACTTTGTTGTCCGAGTCAGTCTCAGATCATTACCGCGCACCTGCGCAAGGTACCTCTGACCTCATCATGAATTTAAGCGCAGCTGTAGGTGGCGCGCTTGCTGGCGTCATAATTGCATTCTTGAGTTATGGCTGGTTGTGCGCCCTTGCCGCGATCCCAATTTCATACGTGACCATCAAGGCAATAGGTCAACTAGTTAAGTCACCACGGCCTTAATAAAATTGTTAACTTAGTGCTAAATTTATAATTCAGGAAACGAAGCCTCGTTGATTGATCCGGTCACCCAGATCCCCAGGAGGCAAGTTGTCAGCCGACGCAGTCGAAGTCACCACTCCCACTATTTCCTTTGAGTTTTTCCCACCTAAAGATCTCGAAGGTGAAGCAAACTTATGGACAACCATTGACGCGCTTCAGGAATTTAAACCTGACTTTGTTTCAATAACTTATGGCGCCGGTGGCGGCACACGTGATCGCACAGTCCGCATTGCCTCTGAATTTATTGCTAAAACAGGTGTTCCAGTTATTGGACACCTAACTTGTGTGGGCTCTACTCGCGCGGAACTTATCGAAATTCTTTTGGAATACAAAGCTGCTGGGTTCCACGGAGTACTCGCACTTCGCGGCGACCCAGTAGGTGGGCCTACTGCGCCATGGGTGACAACGCCGGGGGGCTTTGATTACGCGGATCAACTTGTCGAGTTAGCTAGCGAAATTGGTGGCTTTTCAATCGGGGTTGCAGCCTTCCCTGATGTACACCCAGCTTCTGATGGAAATTTCACGCAAGACATTAATGTGCTACTTCGCAAGGAAGAGCTTGGCGCAACTTTTGCAATTACTCAGTTTGTTTTTGACAGCGGACGTTATGAGGCACTGCGAAATGCATTGGATGCCCGAGGCTCAAAGCTTTCAATCTATCCAGGGATCATGCCAGTAACGAGCTACCCACAAATAGTTCGCATGCTTGAACTAAGTGGTGGTTACATGCCTAAAGCAACGAGGTTGCGCTTTGCGCGTTATCAAAATGATCCAGAGAGCCTAAAGAAGCTTGGTATCGATGTTGCAGTTCAGGTTTGCGAAGATGTGTTCGCGCTGGGCGCTGAAGGTTTGCATTTTTATGCTTTAAATACCCCGGGTCCAACTAGCGCAATAATCAAGCAACTTTCTATGTTGGCACGCTAACTCTTAAGAAGTTCTAGCTTTCCAGCCATGATTTAATTTCATATCCCGCTAACTTACAGCGCTGATAAATCGCAGCAGCACTTTCTACCGCCCCTGGGGTATCGCCATGCAAGCAAATCGATGCTGCAGTTACCGAAATGCGCGACCCATCATTTGCCTCGATGTCGCCTTCAGTAAGCCATTCCAAAACTCGATCTGAAATTACCTGGGAATCATGTAGTACAGAATCTTTAACAGTTCGTGGCACTAAAGTTCCAACCGGAAGGTAAGCACGATCTGCAAAGAATTCATGAACGACGGTTAAGCCTGCGCCAGCAGCTGCCAACTTAATAATGTCGGTGTCTGGGACTAGCACATGTAAGGAAGTATCAATTTGCGCAATTGCATCAACAACCGCTGCGGCTTGCTCTGGATCATTACCAATTCGGTGATAAAGCGCGCCATGCGGCTTAACGTACTGAACTTTCGCTCCAGCGCTACTTGCTATTTCAAGCAAGTCATTGATCTGATCAAAAGTGGATTTACGAAGCGCGTCATACTCCAGCTCCACATCGATACGTCCAAAATTTTCGCGGTCTTCGTAACCCACGTGAGCGCCAATAACGACATCGTGGCGAATTGCTGCTGCAACCGCTTTCTTCATCGATTCCAGGCCACCCGCATGGCGACCGCAGCATATGTTTGCGCTCGATAAATACGGATACAAAGACTCATCATCGCCACACTCTTCAGCTAAGTCAGCATTTAAATCAATCGAGGTTAAACCCATTGCTGAGCCTTTAGGCCATGCCTACCGGCGTACTGCGCGCGAATTGGCTCTGTCCAGCCCTTCAAAAGTTCTCCGGAAGGACGAAAGACTTCAATGCCAAGCGGACGGCACACATCAAGTGGATCCTGCGCATCTGGTCCCCAAAGCGGAACCGAAAGATCCCCACCTGGGCAAGTTGAGAGAGCGGCAAGCAAATCAAATTCTGCAAAGAATTCAAAATAGTCACCCTTTTTGGCAGGACAAGTTTTCATGAAATATTGATCATCACTATTTAAGCCAGTGCATTGAAAGACGTTTAATACGTCATGCACATCAAACTCTGTTAATCCAAATGGTAAAACGGCGCGAGTTAAATTTGAGTGGCAATGGTAATCGAAATCCTCGCCAGTAAGCATGCGGTTTACATACGGGTCGCAGCGAGTGCCAAGTAAGTCGTGAACTCTTCCGCCTTGGGAATCGACGCCGTAATTTTCTAAACTATCCGCAGTGATGGTTGCCATCGGACGCAAAAATGGCAAAGTCGACCAGAGCCGATTAAAAGTTGTTAAGTGCGCAGCATGTAGTTGCTTAGTGCGTGATGCCCAAAAACGTTCGCGCGGGTCATTTAAATTCCAGAGGTTTAGATCTGCAACTTGTGGGCCTTCAATAGTCGTGATTCGACAAATGTGGCCGGCTGGAATCTTCCAGCCAATCCCACTTCGAATTGGCAAGTGAATTGCTTCTACCAATTCGCGATTCTTGTCATTTGCAAGTGCGCGGTAGAAGTCGCGATTTACATCGAGTGGTCCACCTTCGGTGGCTTTATATGCAGCAGCTGTTAAGTCCATATCTTTAACTTTACCGCCGCTTCTTTAGGGGTTGTAGGGGCTTATCTGGTTTCGTAAATGTCTAAACACCTGCGAGAATGGAGCAGACCTGAAAGGCAAGTTCGTGGCTCCCCGTAATTTAATAAATCTCGAGAATGTCTCGCTGTCCTATGGCAAAGGCGCAGTTCTAGATCACGTTTCACTTGGTTTAGCCGAAGGTGCTCGAATCGGCATTGTTGGCCGAAACGGTGGCGGAAAATCCTCCTTAATTAAGATAATGGGCGGCCAAGAAACTCCAAATGATGGCCGAGTTGCCATGACTAATGGCACTCACCTTGGAACGCTCTCTCAGATCGATCAAGGCGATCCAAATGCCACTGTTCGCGAAATTGTCTTAGGCGATCAGGCCGATCATGAATGGGCGACAAACTCAAAAGCTCGCGATGTTTTAACGGGTCTATTCGGCGGCTTCGGCGAAGCGATTTTGGCCAGGCAAATGGGACCACTTTCTGGTGGCGAACGACGACGTGTGGCGCTAGCGAAGCTACTAATTAGCGATTTAGATGTCTTACTACTTGATGAACCAACTAACCACCTCGATGTGGAAGCGGTTACCTGGCTTGCTGAACACTTAAAGAATCGACGGGGTCTTGCCGTTGCAGTTGTAACTCATGATCGCTGGTTCCTGGATGAAGTAAGTGATCGAACCTGGGAAGTTATCGACGGCAAGATCGAGGAATACGATGGCGGTTACTCTGCTTACGTACTGGCTAAAGCTGAGCGTATGCGGCAATCAAGTGTTGAAGAACAAAAACGGAATATGTTGATTCGAAAAGAATTAGCGTGGCTGCGACGCGGCGCACCAGCGCGAACCAGTAAGCCAAAGTTTCGCATCGATGCCGCAAATGAACTTATTGAAAATGAGCCACCACCTAGAAACAATGTGGAGCTACTCGCCTTTGCAAATGCTCGATTAGGTAAAACAGTTTACGAACTTCATAACGCCACAATTCATGTTGGTGATCGCGATCTCTTCACGCATCTGGACTGGAATGTTGGACCTGGCGATCGCATTGCGATTGCTGGCGTGAATGGTGCTGGAAAAACGACGTTACTAAAAGTGCTGACAGGTCAACTAAAAGTTACTGCTGGAAAACTAGTAACTGGCACAACTGTTAAGCCAGCGTTTTTGTCGCAGCACCTTGAAGAGCTAAACCCTAAGTGGCGCGTACTGGAAGCCATTGAACACATTGCTTCCCATGTTGAAATTGGTAAGGGAAAATCCCTTAGTGCCTCCCAGCTTGGTGAGCGTTTAGGTTTTGGCTCCGATGCCCAGTGGACTCCCGTTGGCGACTTATCTGGTGGCGAGCGGCGTAGATTGCAATTAACCAGACTCCTTATGGGCGGACCAAATGTGCTTATTCTGGATGAACCTACAAATGATTTTGATGTTGAGACTCTAGCGGCACTAGAAGATTTACTTGATAGTTTTTCTGGAACACTTTTGGTTGTCTCACACGATAGATATTTTCTCGAGCGGGTATGTGACACTTTTGTAGGTGTTATGGGAAATGGCACACTTAGAAATTTGCCTGGTGGCCTGGAAGAATATTTGAAACTTCGAAAAGCCGAACCTGATGAACCAACAGCTTTTACCCAATCTCCCGATTCCCCAAAATCCGAAATCTCAGCAACCGAAAAACGTGACCTCCAAAAAGATCAGCAGCGTATTGAGCGCTCCATAGCAAAATTGGATGTCCAAGTTAAGGAAATTCTGACTGCCATGGAAGAACACTCAGCAAACTTCGAAAAAGTTGCAGTCTTAAATGATGATCTCCAGCCATTAATTATGGAAAAAGAGCAACTTGAAGAACGCTGGATGGCGATGAGCGCTCAGCTAGCTTGAGTTGATTGTAGCGTTTTACTTTGGCGCATAACTAAGACCACGCCTAATCCTGCAAGCAACATTCCGATTATTCCAACGGGTGGAATTACTTCGTCGAATAAAAAGAAGGCTTGAATCGCGGCAACTGGTGGCACTAAGTAGTAAAGGCTCGAAACTTTACTTGCACTTCCAGTTCGTAGCATTCCGTACAGCAAAACTATTGAGCCGATTGAAAGCATTAGAACAATCCAGGCCAGTCCAAAAATAAATTCTGGAGTCCAACTAATAATTTGATCTTCCATACTCAACGAAAGAATCAAGAAGGCAACCGCGCTAATTGCATATTGTGTGCCGGTGCCAGTTAGAAATGGAATGTCAGTACCGAGTTTCTTCTGCATCAAATAGCCTGAACTAGTTCCAAGAAGTGCAACAACACAAATAAAGATTCCAGTCCAAGAAGTTGCTACTGAATAATCACCCTGAAAAACTTTTGGTAAAAGCAAAAGTGCGATACCCGCGACACCAAGGAGCAGTCCAACTATTTGCGTCCAGCGCAATCGCTCCCCTAGTAACGGCACGGCTAGCACCGAAACCAAGACTGGTTGAACACTTACGATCACAGCGCTAATGCCAGCTGAAACTCCCAGGCTTACGGCGTAGAAAACCCCGCCAATATAAATAACATGAAGTAGTAAGCCAACGCCGATGGAAGCTTTTAAGTGATCTCTGGAAAGTCGAAGCGGCTGCTTAATAATTGCTGCAATTGCCAGCAAAATCGCACACGCTATTGCGTAGCGAATTGTTAAAAACGTGAATGGCTCTGCATAGGGAACAATATATTTTGCACCGATGAATCCAGTGCTCCAAAGAAATACGAAAAGTACTGGAGCAAATTTCTCTAATTGTTTGGGCACTTAATCGGAACCTGCATCAAATGCGGCTCGATTTAGTCCTTCATCGCCAGCTTCAGTCGCATTTGAGTTGGTAATTGCAGCTGATTTTCCTGACTCTAGGTTTCCAACTAGTCCAAAAGTACTTGGATCAATTTGTCCTTGCGCCCGATAAAGTTCAAGTTTTGCTCGAGTATCCGCAATGTCCAGATTGCGCATAGTCAGTTGCCCAATACGATCAGTTGGACCAAAAGCTGCGTTATCCGTACGTTCCATTGAAAGTTTTTCTGGGTGATAACTAAACGCTGGGCCACTCGTATTAACAATTGAGAAATCGTCACCACGACGCAAGCGAATGGTGACTTCTCCTGTAACTGCCGAGGCAACCCAACGTTGTAATGATTCCCGCAGCATGAGCGCCTGTGGGTCAAACCAACGACCTTCATAAAGCAGTCGGCCTAGTCGACGCCCTTCGGCATGGTAATTAGCGATGGTGTCTTCATTGTGAATTGCGCTAAGCAGGCGTTCGTAAGCAACGAACAAAAGTGCCATGCCAGGTGCTTCATAAATACCCCGGCTTTTCGCTTCAATAATTCGATTTTCGATTTGATCGCTCATACCCAAACCATGTCGTCCACCGATGGCATTTACTTCATGCATTAACTCAACAACGTTTGCAAACTCTTTGCCATTTATTGCAACTGGCATTCCTTGGTTGTAAGTAATAAGGACATCTTCAGTCTCAATTTTTACACTGTCATCCCAAAAACGAACGCCCATGATTGGTTCGACAATTTCAAGTGACACATCAAGATTTTCTAAACTCTTCGCTTCATGCGTCGCGCCAAGAATATTTGCGTCAGTGGAGTATGCCTTTTCGGTGCTATCGCGGTAAGGCAGGTTTTGAGAAACAAGCCACTCCGACATTTCCTTGCGGCCACCAAGCTCGCGCACAAAGTCCGCATCTAACCATGGCTTGTAAATACGTAGGTTTGGATTTGCTAACAATCCGTAACGATAGAAGCGCTCAATGTCGTTACCTTTATAAGTTGAGCCATCTCCCCAGATGTCAACGTTGTCTTGCAGCATCGCGCGCACCAATAATGTTCCAGTTACTGCGCGGCCAAGTGGCGTGGTGTTGAAGTAATACTTTCCACCAGAGCGAATATGAAATGCGCCACATGCGATTGCCGCTAAACCCTCTGATACGAGAGCTTCCTTGCAGTCAATTAGTCTGGCGAGTTCGGCGCCGTACTCCGTTGCTCGAGCTGGAACCGAGGCAATGTCTGGCTCATCGTATTGCCCAAGATCTGCGGTGTAGGTGCAAGGAACTGCGCCCTTTGCGCGCATCCAGGCAACAGCTACTGAGGTATCCAAGCCGCCCGAGAAGGCAATGCCTACTTTTTCGCCAATTGGAAGTGAGGCAATGACCTTAGACATGGCTTCATTCTATTGGTGAGATGCAGGGTGGATATCTTCTGACATTTACTTAGCTGGTGAAGTTCGTACCATTCGCTGATAGAACTTGCCAGATTGTCGAGTGCTTGGTTGTGGTTCCCCCATTGAAATAAACCCGAGCCTTTCATATGCCGCTTTAGCCTCATGGTTGTCAGTCCAAACTCCTAGACCATGGGTCATCCAGTTTCGAACCTCGATCTGGGAATCCATAAAGTCAATGAAGGCTCGCATGACTCCTTGCCCTCGATATTCTTGGCTCACCCAACAACCACTTAGCCAGCAAGTTACGCCAAAGTCGCCCGGGGCTTCTTCGACGAACATGATGCCAACATCAGCGCCACCCACGCTTGCAACGCAAAAAGTATTGCGATCCATGCGCTCGCGCCAATGATTCTCTAGGTACTGGATCTCTGAACTCAACTTAGCTCCAAATGCCTCTGGGTTATGCTCTAGAGATGCCAGGCGAATCTCGCGTAGCCGCTCCCACGAATCTTGTTCCAGGACTTCGATGACAACTTTTGTGTTCATCGAAGTTAACTTGTTACGAGATTGGGTGCTGTTTTTCCGGCGAGGATTGCAAGTGCATTAGTTGCTGCAATGTCAGCCATTGCAGCGCGAGTTTCCACCGTCGCGGATCCCAGGTGAGGAATTAAAACCGCGTTCTCTAGGTCTAATAACCCAGGATTAACTTTTGGTTCATGTTCGTAAACATCAAGTCCTACGCCAGCAATTTTGCCTGCCTTTAGCGCATCAACTAACGCTTGCTCATCCACGATTGGACCGCGCGCGGTATTAATCAAAAATGCCGATGGCTTCATTTGCGCTAACTGATTTTCGCTTATTAAGTGATGCGTAGCTGGTGAATACGGACAATGAAGTGAAAGCACGTCGCTAGATTCGATTAACTCATCCATCGACATGAACTTCGCAGCAAGATCTTTCGCGACATCAGAATCAAGTGGTGACCGGCGAGTATATGCAATTTCCATACCGAATGCTTTTGCCCGGCGCGCAGTGGCAATACCAATTTGCCCCATTCCGACAATGCCAAGTTGGCGTCCCTGCAATCCCATGCCAAGCAGGTACGACATTCCCCATTGCCAAGGTTGTTGTGCGCGAATTACCCGTTCACCTTCACCAAGTCGACGAGTAGACATCAAGATAAGTGCCATTGCAATATCGGCTGTGGCTTCGGTAAGTACCCCTGGAGTATTGGTAACTAGGACGCCACGCTCTTCGCAAGCTGGCACGTCAATGTTGTTGTACCCAACTGCAACGTTAGAAACAGATTTCAGCTGCGGGCCTGCAGCAGCAAGAAGTTCCGCGTCAATTTTTTCAGTTAGCAATGAAACAATGGCATCCGCGCCAGCAACCATTTCTAAAAGTTCAGCCCGCGAAATCGCTTCTTCGCTTTCCCAAGCATTCACATCGTGATCAGCCTTAAGTCTTGCTAAACCACCCGCTGGAATCTTGCCTGTGACTACGACCTTGGACATTTATTCGGCGATCCATTCGCCCATGAACTTTAAACCATCTGAAATGTCGCTGTTATCAATGCCAGAGAACGCAAGACGGATGTACTGCTCTTGCTCTCCTGGTTGCGGGCGACCAAAATGGCGTCGAGTGCAAAACGATACGCCCGTTGCATGCAGCGCTTTTTCAGCAAACTCCCCAAGGTCAGTAATACCCTTGCTTGCCATAGCTTCGGTGACATCTGGGAATAAGTAAAAACCAGCTTCTGGTGTGTGCACTTTTACACCTGGCATTTGGCGCAGTAACTCAAGTGCGGTATCGCGACGTTGCTTCAAAGTATTAAGCATGATTGGAGTCGCAGACTGGTCTCCAGTGATTGCCTCTACACCGCCATACTGCACAAAGTGAGTAGTGCAAGATTCATCATTTGTGTTGAGCTTAGAAATTACATCAGCAATTTCTTTCGGTGCAATTGCTGCTCCTAAGCGCCATCCCGTCATTGCGAATTTCTTTGAAAATGTGTAGAGAATTACAGTTCGCTCAGCCATTCCTGGCAGCGAGGCTATTGACTTGGAAGTTCCCTCGTAACGCATTTCAAAATATGCTTCATCGGACAAAACGTAAAGATCGTTTGCAATCGCGATTTCTGCGATTGCTTCGCGTTCTGCATCCGTTGACTCAGCCCCATTTGGATTTTGTAGATCGTTGTAAACAATCGCCTTAGTCTTTGGCGTAATCAAAGATTTAATCTGATCGATGTCAATACTAAAACCAGTGCCAGTTGCAACATAGCGGTACGGCATGGCAATGCCACCAAAATATTCGATCTGGCTTTCGTAAATTGGGTAACCAGGGTTTGGGTAAAGCACTTCATCGCCTGGGTTCATGATGGTTTGAATAAACTTCGTAATGACTGGTTTTCCACCAGGTTGCACCACAATATTTGACGCATCAAAACTTAGACCACGATCTTGTCCAATATTTGCAGCTAGCACTTCCCGAAGCTGTGGAATTCCAGCACCTGGACAGTACCCGGTCTTGCCATCAGTAATAGCGCGATTCATCGCGTCCACAATATTTTGCGAAGTCGGGATATTTAAGTCGCCTAAGTGAAATGGGAAAATCCGGTTGCCCTTTGAACCCCATTCAGCTGCGGCTTGAGAAACGGCAAATGCGGTTTCAGTACCTAAATTTGCTAAACGAGTTGCTAAAGCCATGACAAAATACCCCAATGATTTCGGTTATGCCTTGTACTTTATCAGCGATCACGCCTTACCGCCATTTTGCCAACTCGCGGAATTCATAACTAGTCTCACGCCGTGGAGTCTGTTGAGATTTGGATAAATTGCGGACTAAACCGCGCGCTTCTTTACGGAACGCAGGCGACCCCGACCGGTGTGGGAATACAAATCCTTGGGACCGATTGGAGTCGGGACCAATTCAATATCAACACCAATTCCGCGTTGCACACTTTGCTTATAGATGTATTCCAGAGTGGAAAAATCCTCAATCGCGAAGCCAACTGAGTCAAAAATTGTGACTTGCTCGTCATTGTCACGACCGACTTCTTTACCGGCAAATACTTTCCATAAATCGTGAACTGGCGAGTCTGCTGGTAGTTGTTGAATGTCGCCTTCGATGCGAGTTTGTGGTTCAAATTCCACAAATACTTTCCCTTGTGTCAAAACTCCAACTGCGAGTTCCGTCTTTCCTGGGCAATCCCCGCCAACAGCATTAAAGTGCATACCTGGCTCCACCATTTCAGGAGTAATAATTGTTGCCATTGCCTTGTCGGCAGTAATCGTTGTCACAATGTCAGCACCTTTAACGGCTTCAGCAACTGAATCGCAGTGAATAACTGTTAGGTCTTCAAATTCAGCAAGGTTGCGAATTAATTTTTCAGTTGACTCAGCATCAATATCAAATGCCTGAATTTGGGTTATGCCGAGCACTCTGTGAAAACCCAAGACCTGGAATTCAGCTTGGGCGCCGTTACCAATTACTGCCATAACTTTGGAATCTTTGCGAGCAAGTGCCCGCGCAACCATTACTGAAGTTGCTGCAGTGCGTAGTGCCGTCGCTAACGTAAGTTCACTTAGCAACATTGGGTAACCGGTGTTCATGTCGGAAAGTGCGCCGAAACCCATCACGCTAAATAAATCATGCTTGATATTGTCTGGATGGCCATTTACATACTTGAAGCCATAGCGCTCGTGATTAGAAGTTGGCATCAATTCGATAACACCTTCGTCATTGTGGGCGCCGAATCGAGCTGCCTTGTCGAACTCTTCCCAGCGCACGAAGTTTGCTTCAATGACATCGGCAAGGTCAGCGATAAATTCCTGAATCTCGATATCTTGAATCAGCTTTGCCATGGCTGGCACATCTACGAATCGAGTCATTTTTGAGATCCTTGTCATTAATTCATTAATCGATAGCAATTAATCGTTGCAATACCTAAAAACTACTAGATTTCCTTGTCACATAATGCCAATAAACTGTACTAATTAGTTAATTAATGTGTCATTTTGCTAGAGTTAATTTAACAATTTGTAAGGGCTTATTATGGATGATTTAGATCGCTCGATATTGGCTCAATTGCGAAAAGATGCCCGCACTTCAATTAGCGCAATCGCCAGTGGTTTAAGTGTTGCCCGCGCCACGGTCCAACACCGCGTTACCCGCATGGAAAACGATGGCACGATAGCTGGTTACACAGTCAAAGTTAATCCTGGTTCAAGCCCAAACGTCATTCGCGCAATCATGTCCATTGCTACCGAGGGCAACACCGCAAAATCAGTGGTTACTCGGCTAAGTGGCTCTCCTAATGTCATCGCAGTGCACTCCACAAACGGTAAATGGGATTTAGTTGCCGAGATTCAAGCTGAAACCCTTGCTGAATTTGATATGGCGATCAATGCAATCCGGGATATGAAGGAAATAACCGGCTCCGAGACCAATCTTTTGCTATCTACTTACAACATTTAACAGCCTACTTGACAATCATTCTCATTAGAGTAAAGTGAGAACCATGTTCATTAAAAATAGATCCTTAGAACCAAAAACTACTGTTGCCCTGATATCTACTGTGGCACTATCGCTAGTACTTAGTGCCTGCTCAAGTACAGACGAAGCTGCGGGCCCCACGACATCTGCTTCTGCTAGCACTGAAGTAATGACCGTGCACGCAGCCTTCTACCCATTGGAGTTTCTTGCCACGCAAATTGGTGGAGATAAGGTCCTGGTAAAATCACTCACTGCCGTTGGTGCCGAACCTCACGACACGGAGTTAACTCCAGCGCAAGTTGCCGAACTTGAAACAACTTCTTTAGCACTTTTCATCGATGGTTTTATGCCAGCAGTTGATCAGGCTATCGAATCAATGATTCCAGATCGCGCGCTTAACCTGGCCGGTGCTGTCACGTTGCTCGAAGCTGGCGAAGGCCATGAAGATCATGGCGGTTCCACTGATGAAAGCCACGGTGCCTACGATCCACATATCTGGCTTGATCCAGCCAACATGATTGCAATGGCCAGCGCAGTTAGCGATCGCTTGATCTCTCTTGATCCTGCAAACGCAGATTTCTATGCAGCTAACGCTGCAAGCCTCAAGGTCGAACTGGAAACTCTTGATCAAGCGTTTACAACTGGGCTAGCGAGTTGCCAGCAAAAAGAGATTGTTACAAGCCATGATGCCTTCGGTTACCTGGCAAATGCATACGGTCTGACGCAACACGGAATAGCTGGCCTGTCTCCTGACAGTGAGCCAAGTCCGGCTCGTTTGGCTGAAATTTCTGACATGGTTAAAGCCGAGGGAATCACCACAATTTACTACGAAACCTTGGTATCTCCTGCTATTGCCCAAACTGTGGCCAATGAAACGGGCGCAACCACCGCAGTACTTGATCCAATTGAGGGCCTAACGGCGGGCTCCACCGATACCTTTATAACGGTGATGCAAGCAAACCTTCAGGCCTTAATCAAAGGACAAATCTGCTCGTGAATTTAATTACATCAAATGACGCGCCGGTTATGTCGGCGCGTCATTTATGTGTTTCCTTTGACGACGTTTCGATTCTTCGAGACATTGATTTAAATTTTTTTCCTGGAACCACGGTGGCAATTCTTGGAGCTAACGGTAGCGGTAAAACAACCTTAGTTAAGGCGATGTTAGGCCTACTTCCAATGCACGAGGGCACTGTCTCAGTTCATGGACAAAGCATTAACGAATTCAAAGATTGGCACCGTATTGCCTACGTGCCACAAAAGTTAATCAACGTCGAAACTGTCCCCGTATCAGTATTTGAGACTGTAAGTTCTGCGCTAATTTATCCCCGAAAGAAAATTTCCACCAAGCAAAAAAGGATTGCTGTGCTGTCTGCGCTTGTTCAAGTTGGATTACAAGACAGAGCAAAAGACCGCCTCGATGAACTTTCTAGCGGTCAACAACGTCGTGTGCTGCTAGCAAGAGCCCTTGCTACAGAGGCTGACATTTACGTACTCGATGAACCAACTGCTGGTGTTGATTCCGATAATCAAGAAATGTTAGTCGCAGCTGTTCGCGGCTTGGTTGCACGTGGCGCTTGCGTAATCATGATCACCCACGAATTAGGACCGTTCAAGTACGACGTTGACCGGGCAATCGTGTTATTTGGCGGCGGCGTAAGTTTCGATGGTCCTGTGGCGCAGCTTCCTGCAGAACTCGAAAATTCTCACCACAGTCATGCTGACTCAAAGCCGGTGCGATTGATGAACTCATAATGCTGGCTTACGAGTTCATGCAGCGCGCACTTATTGCAGCTGTGATTGTTGGTTTAATTTCTCCACTCATCGGTGTTTTTCTGGTGCAGCGAAGGCTTGCACTCTTAGGTGATGGCATGGGCCACGTCGCTATTACCGGTGTTGGTCTGGCATTCCTTACAGGAACTGAGCCCGTGCTCACCGCCCTCATTGTTTCGATACTGGGAGCATTCATTCTGGAGTTAGTTCGTAATAAGAGTAAAGCCGCTGGCGACTTAGCACTGGCTCTTATTTTCTATGGGGGTATTGCCGGCGGCGTATTACTTACCTCCCTTGCTGGCGGCAAGGCAAGTACCGCGCTAAATCAATATTTGTTTGGCTCACTTTCAACGGTTTCGACACAAGACTTTCTTGCTCTTGGTGGGGCAACCATCGTGTTGCTGCTGGTACTACTCAAATTTGGTACCCAGATTTTTGCCATGAGTCTTGATACTGAAACTGCGCAGATCCAGGGTATTCGAGTAACTGCAATGAGCGTGCTACTCACCTCGATGGCTGCCGTAACTGTTGTTGTTGGCATGCGAACAGTTGGATTGCTGCTGGTTAGCGCAATTATGATTGTCCCAGTTGCAGCTGCCCAGCAATTGACACACAGTTTCAAAGCAACCGGATTACTCGCTTCAGCAATCGGAGCTTTCGCTGCAACAGGTGGACTTACAGTATCCTTCTATTTTGATGTGCCACCTGGGCCAACGATTGTTTTAATTGCGCTTGGTGTCTTTGTGATTCTGGCTGTTACTACAACTTCGCTGCACTTGCGACATAGAAACGAAATTCAAGAACAAGTTCCGCATCGCCACTAGGAACAGGCTTTACAAATTCCCATGATTTCGAGTGTGTGATCAACGTCGGTAAATCCAAACTGAGATGCAACTGAGTCAGCCCAATCTTCAACTGCTTGGCCTTCAACTTCTTCAGTGCGGCCACATGCTCGGCAAACTAGATGATGATGGTGTCCATCGGTACAGCGCCGATACATTGATTCGCCATCAGCTCGTAAGACAACGTCAACTTCACCTGAGCTTTGCATGCCTTGTAAAGTTCGGTAAACCGTGGATAGTCCGATTGACTCCCCAGTTTCTTGGAGCAGTCCATAAATTTCTTGCGCGGACCGAAAGTCTGAAATCGTCGTCAGAATTGCTGCAACTGCCGCGCGCTGTTTAGTTGATCTGATACCTGAAATTGGTGCTTCCTTCACTTATCTATTGTGCCAGAAACTGATCGAATGCATAGGCGTCATTAGTTGTCGCTAAAAGTGGCTAACTTTTGATCAACAACACTTTTGCTTCTTGCCATGATTTATTTTATTTTTATATTGGCCAAGAAGTAAGAACTGGATATTTTGCCACTCGGCCATCGCCCGAGGACTTGCCAGATAATCGCCTAATAGCCCACGGCACCAGAAACGCCACACCCCACGCAACTGTTCCAATTCCGCGAAGTACCGCTGGTGTTTGTTTATGCGGGCCCATTACTTGTGTGTAGTTGATGTCGTGTGGCATTCCAAGCGCCTTTAAAACGCCTTGAGCCACGCGCCGATGTCCTTCTTGGGAAAGGTGCAGCCGATCCTTTGCCAGCATTCGCGGATCACCAAAGACCTCATGTGAATTAGCGTCTAGCAAGATTGCGCCAGTCTTACTTGCGATCTCGCGAACATTGGCATTAAAGGGACCAAAACGTTCATTCCAGTAAAGTTCCGCTTTTGTTTTTGGGTTTGCAACTTCCCTGACCGTAAAAACTAAAACTTTTGCGCCAGTATCCGTTATGCGTATGACCGCGCTTTGGTAATCAGCAATTACCCGCTTTACATCAAGCTTTGGTCGCAAAATATTGTTTGCTCCAGCATGAAAGGAAACCACCGTGTCATTGCCAGTAATGAAGGGAAGGGCCACACTAACTTGATCTGCAATTACTTGCTCGAGTAGTTTTCCGCGTACTGCAAAATTGGCATATAGAAAATTGGTGTCAACTAATGAAAGTTCATCGGCTACTCGGTCTGCCCAGCCACGATAAGTTCCATCTGGATATTTATCGGAAAGCCCTTCAGTTAACGAATCACCAAGAGCAATGAATTTGTTTATAGCAACCACGAGCTTAGCCTAATGAATTACTTGGATCCAGATAACATTGAGCAAAACAAGGAAAGGTACACCGTGAACAACAACATAGTTCGAATTGACACCAATTCTGAGTTGCCGCCAGATCCCTCGGCTCCCGGTGAATACTGCGTTACACCTTTCATTGGAGAGAATGAAAAATTCTTTGCAGGTATTTGGTCTGCTGATCCACACTCCCAGGACTTTGTTGAATACCCAATGGATGAAGTTTGTGTCGTACTGTCTGGAAGGATTACCCTCACCGAAATAGGAAAAGAACCAGAGGTCTTTTCGACCGGTGATGTTTTTGGAATCAAAAAAGGAACGCGTGTTAACTGGACCCAAGAACCTGGGACTCGAAAAATCTTTGTGATTTTAGAAAGCTAAACCAAAGTCTTTAAGTGACGGTTCATGTCTTTGTTCAAAGCCCAGCACCAGTAAAACAATCCAAACTGCAAGGGCAAACGAGCGATAGAAATGACACGATCCATTAAGTCGCGATCGGCATAGTCAATTGCCATGTAGATGTTGGCTGGAAAAACGAAAACAAACAATGCAAACGCAAACAAAACTCCCAGTTGGCGAACTGGTTTTCCAAACAATGACTTAGACATTGGCGCAAACATCATGGCGCCAATAGTTAACTCAGCAGCACCGCTGAGATATGTCCAAAAGCGTGGCTCGAACGGTAAGACTGGCGGAATAATTTGATCGAAACCACCCGGCGCTAAAAAGTGTGCTGAACCGGCAATCAAAAGCATGATTCCAAGGCCGCGGCCCGCTGTGTATTTAGTCATATCCAATTATCGGTTTATTTCGCGAATTTGGCGCCATATCCAAGTTGAATCCAAAATAAAGCAAGAGCCCCACCTGAAATCCAAGTGGGGCTCTCGCTTTAACGATTGATTTTTAGATGTCGAAACGATCTGCGTTCATAACCTTTACCCAAGCGGCAACGAAGTCAGTAACGAACTTCTTTTCGTTGTCATCTTGTGCATAAACCTCGGAATAAGCGCGAAGCACAGAGTTTGAACCAAATACTAGATCTGCTCGCGTTGCAGTGAACTTTACTTCACCAGTTGCGCGATTGCGGATGTTGTAAAGGTTCTCCCCTGTTGGCTCCCAAGTAAATGCCATGTCAGTCAGATTTACGAAGAAATCATTTGTTAATGAACCTTCGCGCTCTGTGAACACACCATGCTTTGTGCCGCCGTGGTTTGTGCCGATTGCTCGCATGCCACCAACCAAAACAGTCATCTCGTGCGCTGTTAAGCCAAGTAGCTGCGCCTTATCAAGCAGCAACTCTTCAGGGGAGACTGCGTAGTCCTTCTTTAGCCAGTTGCGGAAACCATCTGCAACTGGCTCTAGTGGCTCAAACGAGGCAACATCAGTATTTGCCTGCGTTGCGTCGCCGCGACCTGGCGCAAAGGAAACTTTTACCTCATGTCCTGCTGCTTTAGCTGCTTGCTCAACACCAAGGTTTCCGGCAAGAACAATCACATCAGCCAGGCTTGCACCCGACTTTTCTGCAATTGGCGCAAGCGCAGTAAGCACACGAGTTAAACGCTGTGGTTCATTGCCTTCCCAATCCTTTTGCGGTGCCAAACGAATTCGAGCGCCGTTTGCGCCGCCGCGGAGATCTGAACCGCGGAAGGTGCGAGCACTATCCCAAGCAGTTGAAACCATGTCGGAAACTGACAGGCCAGCTGCTGCAATTTGTGACTTAACACTGGCAACGTCATAGCTCGTATTTCCAGCAGCAACTGGATCCTGCCAAATTAAATCTTCGGCTGGAACATCAGGTCCGATATAGCGAACCTTTGGTCCCATGTCGCGGTGGGTTAACTTAAACCAAGCGCGCGCAAATACTTCACCTAAATACTCTGGATCCTTATGGAAACGCTCTGAGATCTCGCGGTAAATCGGATCCTTGATCATTGCCATGTCAGCATCAGTCATCATTGGGTTGTAGCGAATTGAAGAATCTTCAACATCAACTGGCTTATCTTCTTCGCTGATGTTGATTGGTTCCCACTGTGTTTTCCCAGCTGGCGACTTCTTCAATTCCCATTCGTACTTAAATAGCATTTCAAAGTAGCCACCATCCCACTTTGTTGGATAAGTAGTCCAAGCGCCTTCAATGCCGCTGGTCACAGTGTCGCGACCAATGCCACGCTTGTTGTGATTGTTCCAGCCAAGACCCTGTTCAAATAATTCAGCAGCTTCTGGCTCAGGTCCAAGTAGCGCAGCGTTACCATTTCCATGCGCTTTACCTACGGTGTGACCACCGGCAGTTAGTGCAACAGTCTCTTCATCGTTCATCGCCATGCGCGCAAAAGTTTCGCGAATATGTTGCGCCGTTAAAAGTGGATCAGACATTCCGTTAACGCCTTCAGGGTTAACGTAAATCAAACCCATGTGAACTGCCGCTAACGGGTTTTCTAGCGTGGACGCATCACGAATGTCTGCATAACGCTGTTCACTTGGTGCCAAGAATTCAGTTTCTGAACCCCAGTAGATGTCTGTCTCTGGCCCCCAGATATCTGCGCGGCCAAAACCGAAGCCAAAAGTTTTTAAGCCCATGTTTTCATAAGCAATAGTTCCCGCAAGAACCATTAAGTCAGCCCAGCTAATTTTGTTTCCATATTTTTTCTTGATCGGCCAAAGCAATCGGCGAGCCTTATCAAGGTTTGCGTTATCTGGCCAAGAGTTAAGTGGTGCAAAGCGGTGGTTACCTGTACCCGCGCCGCCGCGGCCATCGGCTGTGCGGTAAGTACCGGCGGAGTGCCAAGACATGCGGATCATTAGACCGCCATAGTGACCCCAGTCAGCTGGCCACCAGTCTTGGCTGTTAGTCATCATGTCGTGCATGTCTTTTTTCAAGGCTGCAAAATCTAGCGACTTAACTTCTTTTTGGTAATCGAAATCATCACCCAATGGGTTAGTTTTCTTGTCATGCTGGTGCAAGATGTCCAAATTTAGAGCTTTTGGCCACCATTCCATTTCAACAGTGCCAACCTGGGTTATTGCTCCGTGAGCAACTGGGCACTTATCTACATCTGACATGCCGGATCCTTTCGATTACGAGTTACTTCCCTTTCATTCTATGACAATTGTCCGGGTACCTGCCCCTTGGCGTTAGCCCAACCCTGATGCCCACTTGAGCAAACCTATGGGTTGCAGGCATCGCAAGTTGCTGGATCTGCAAATTCACGCAACTGAGGTCCAAACTCGACGTACTCACATTTAGCGCAGCCTAGAACTTCCCGACGTAACGCAGTGGTTGAAACTAACCCACAAATGCCGCACTTCAGCCCCCTCTCATGGGAAGTAACCCCCCATCCAGGTATGCGACATTCTGGGCACCTACTACTTACTCGCTCAACTAACACTCGTGCTGCCTGCGTGATATTTACTTGCCGGGATGGAGAGCAGTGTGCCCGAAAATCTGACTTAACCAAAGCTGATCCGTCATCAGAAATGTTGGCGCAGGCCTTAATTGCTGCACTAAGTTCTTCCATCGTGGAAATGCCCTTCACGGGCGAGTTTGGCTTACCTAAATTTGGGATCACTATTAACTTGTGATTTGGAAAATCAAATCTTTTAAGAAATTGCGTGAGATCCTGTTCGGGCGAAACGCTGATTTGCCCCGCTGTTATGTCTAGGGATCGAAATGCCTGAACTATTTCCAGGCCATTTTCAACATCGACAAAAGCAAGATACTCAATATTTGAGGTCACAAAATGAAGGTATGGATCTGGTCCCACAGATCCTTCAGAGGCAAGTCCCAGAGTTACGCCCAGGTCGGATATTCCTATGTGAGCCTTTTTTATTGCGGTTTCGCGTGGCGAAAACTTTCTTTCAACTTCACCACTAAACGTTCCAAGCAAATCTGTATCCGCCCAGTGATCAATCACGTTCATTCGGAGAGAATCAGAAAATACTGGAGAAATTAACTTGTGCTTATCGTGCTTCGTAGTGAGAACCACTTTTTTTCTAAAATACGGGTGGCTGTCGTAAAGGCCCAAATCTCGACTCATGGCTGGAATGTCTAGGAGAAAATCTTTAGCAACGCACTAATTGGCTTCTCGTCCTCAGCTGGGTGCCGAAATTTAGAGTTTGGGTTGATCTGGTATTGATTTCGGCGGCCAACACGAGTCACGGTTAAATAACCGCCCTGCTCCAGGTCAACCAGAATCGCCTGTGCACTTCTCTCTGTGATGCCAACGGCTTCAGCAATATCCCTAATTCGCAGATTTGGATCGCGGGCTAGCTGGATCATCACGTGACCATGGTTAGACAAAAAAGTCCAGTGTCTTGCTAAATCTGCATTTTGCGCCATGTTTCGATTATACCTGCTTTTTGACACACGTATTCAAATTCAGGTATTGTACTTCTAGTTAGTTACAACAAGGAGATGCAGGACAACATGAACAGCTCCTTGGAGTTAGCAAGAAACAATCTAAGTTCCGTTCCCGTCCTGGTATTCATTCTCGGGTTCATTGCCGCCAGACTCAAAAGTGATGTGCGCCTGCCTGATCCCGTATACCAATTCATATCTATCTACCTGCTATTTGGAATTGGATTAAAGGGTGGTCGATCACTTCAAGGCGCCTCACTATCCGAAGTCTTAGCTCCATCGATCGCAACCATAATTCTGGGATGCATCATTCCTGCGGTGGCATTCGCGAGTCTTAGGTGGGTCAAGAAGTTAACCGAAATTGATCGAGGCGCTATTGCTGCGCACTATGGCTCCACATCCCTTGTGACTTTCTCAGCGGCATTGGTGTTTCTCGAAAACTCAGGAATTGCATTCGAAGGTTACGCAACAGCGTTATTAACAATTATGGAAATTCCTGGGATCATTATTGGAATCTATTTAGGTGCGCGGCATCGCAATTCGAAAGTTAGTTGGCGTGAAACTCTGACTGAAGTTTTAACTGGAAAAACGATCATGTTGCTAGTTGGTGGTTTGGCTATTGGATTACTAACTACGCAAACTGGCTATGACACAGTGTCACCATTTTTTATTGGTTTACTCAGCGGCATCCTCGCTCTTTTCTTAATGCATCTTGGCTTTACCGCAGGCAGTAACTGGAATGAGATCAAAGCAGTTGGCATTCCAATGACTATTTTTGCTCTTGTGTTTCCAATCTTTGCCGGAACACTTGGAATCATTGCTGGTGGCCTAGTTGGACTCTCACTTGGTGGCGCGATTGTGCTGGCGGTACTTTGCGCAAGTGCTTCTTACATCGCTGCGCCGGCTGCAGTTTCTGTCGCGCTACCTGAAGCCAAAGCATCACTAGCCTTAGTTTCAAGTATCGGAGTTACTTTTCCGTTTAATTTAATAATTGGAATTCCGCTTTATGTCGAGATTGCAAAAATTCTGTTATAGATTCCTGAAACTTGAATGGTCTACGGCGAGCAATTGCTGCCAACCTCGAGTGCTAAATGCTTGCGCCACTCGCACACTTAGTTGTCCCAACAAATGTTCTTTTTCGGCAAGTTCGCGCTGGGCAACGTCCATGTCAACCACGGCAATTGTGACCTTAGTTCCGGGTGTAGCCTGCGAAGCTTGATCTATTGCGCTCCGCGTTAGTACAGCGACAACGGGGTAACCAGCAGTGAGCAATCTGCCTCGCAACAAAATGATTAGCTCACCACTTGGGGTAACTTCCACTGCTCCAATTGGCACACCGCGACTTAAAATTTCGCCCGCTACTACAAGCTCCAGGTCAACTCCACTTAGTCGCATGCCAACATGATCAGATTGTGGCAGCACCGTGAACTGCTCTTCCAACCCAGCAGCTCCGGCTTTAAGGCGATCCACATCTGGACCAACTGTGGCAAGTAGGCGAATTTCGTTTGGGTGATTTGGCGCTGGGAAGTTAAACCTAAACATCGGGAAATCACTACCTAGTAGTTCGGCATTAAAGTGCGTTTCAATGCTTAGCTCCGTGCCACCAATTAGGCGCTGACCAAAATCCAAAAATGAATCTGGTCCAACACTTCCTAAAATCGTGGGCGCTTGAATTTGACCATTTATTGCCAAGTAAGTTCGTTGTCCATTAACAGGTGCTGGGATAAAAATTGTTGATCCAGAAAGAACCACCAAAGTTTCATGAGTGGCATGCGAAACAGAATCAATCTCAAAAGATTTTGCCGCGCCAGTCACTGCAATCAGCAAATCAGAATCAACCTTGACCACTAACTCCGATGCAATAATTTCAATCAGTGCGTCGCCATCACCATTACCAACCAAGATGTTGGCTAATCGCGCAGAACTTTGATCCCCTGCGCCATTTGCTGATATGCCAATTGCAGCAAGCCCTGTTCTGCCAAGATCTTGCACAATGACATAGCCAGCTCGCTGAACCTGAATTTTTGCAATACTCAAAGTCTTACCTCGTGAAATGGTTTGTTCCATGAGTCCCATTCCCGTTCCGAGATGGGAAGAAAACTAACTCGATCCCCTGGTGCATATGGAACAGGCGGGTTATGCGTTAAATCAAAAAGTTGCACAGGAGTTCTGCCAATAATTTGCCAACCACCTGGTGACGGTGCGTTGTAAATGATGGTTTGAAATCCGCTTAGCCCAAGTGATCCCGGAATCATGCGGGCAAGTGGCGTAGTCAATCTGGGAATACTTACTGGGATCTTTGGCCCATCTAGAAATGGCGCACCGACTGGAGACCCAACGAAACGAATTGTCCACTCTTGACCAGAATGCAACTCAATTAATTGTGTTGGCGTTAATTCACAGACGCTCGCAACAAACTCTAAGTTTGGGCCATAGTCGTGGCCGTATGCAATTGGAATTTTGAACAGAGTTGCAGGACGCAGGGCCGGCTTTGATTTAATCAGCAGCTCAATCTCAGCCATGATTGATTTGTGACTGGCTCGCAATGGATTAAAGCTGACGAAAACATTTTGGTAGGTCGAAACGACATCAACGATTCCCAGTTCAGCGCTCGCCCGTAATGCCGTTCCTAAAGCCTGTGCTTGCTGCCAGCGTTGTTCGTAATCAGCATTAGTGAAGTCAACTAAAATTCCCGAGTCGCCATACTCATGGCACAGGTGTTCAGCAAGCAAGTTAGCCAATTGCATGGCCCACGTTAAAGCGAATCAACCGATGGAAATTCGGACACTGGGAAGGTTTCAATTTGTGGACTTCGTTGTTGAACTAAAACTGCGCCATCAACCACTAGGCAACTTCCTGTTACATAAGCGGCGTCTTCAGATGCTAGAAACGCGGCTGGTCCAGCTAGATCCTGTGGCGTGCCACCACGACCAATAGGAATCGTGGCGTCTCTGCGTTCTTTCGCGCCCTCAGCTAAATGCTCAGGACGAGTTGCAATCAAACCAGGCACTAATGCATTAACTCGAATTCCATATGGACCAAGTTCAAGAGCAAGCGCTCGAGTAAAGGCTTCTACCCCACCTTTGGATGCGTCGTAAGCGACCATGCCTCGGTGAGAACGAGTGGCACCACCACTAGACATATTTATGATGCATCCCTTGCCTGACTTAGCCATAAGTGGCGCGACCAGGCGGCTAATCAAATACTGACTCTTTAGGTTTGTATCTAGAAAATGATCCCACCAAGCTTCATCAGTTTCTAAGAAGTGCTTTGAAATGGTCACATCGCCTGCGTTATTTACCAGAATGTCGATCTTTCCGTAATTCTTTACAGTCGTTGCAATCATCGCTTCGATCGCAGCCGATGACTTAACATCGCAACCGATAGCGATTGCATCCCCACCGGCTTTAATGATTTCGCTAACCGCTTTTTCAGCATCTGCCAAATTCAAATCAGATACGACAACTTTTGCGCCTTCTTCGGCAAATCTTTGGGCAATTGCTTTTCCAATCCCATTTGCAGCGCCAGTTACTAATGCAACTTGATTTTCAAAACGTCTTAAAGGTGTCATGTGTACTCCTAATTCCCCTATCTTATTGGCGCATAGAAGTTCTCAATCCCTAATTGGATGCAACCATAATTTCAGATTTGTCCCAGAGGACCTTAGCTGCGAGATCGTCGTGAGCGATCGGCGCCGACTTCGACAGTTTTTGTTTTTCGTAGTAGCCACCACGCTCCCAATCTTCATCTGGCCTACCATTCACGAGCCAAACTAAGTTTCGTTGCGCAGATTCCTCTGGAGTAATCGTTAGTAACTTTGTCAGCCATGGCGTATGGAAGATATAGCGCATGAAATTGTTGGTGTCACTTGCAAAATTAGTAGCCACTACGCCGGGGTCAAATGAAACAGCAGAAATTCCTTGATCTGCATATCGAGAATTGAGCTCATTGGTAAAAAGTATGTTTGCTAACTTGCCATTTCCATAAGCCACTCCAGAGTTGTAATTCTTTTCATTTTGCAAATCGTTGAAGTCAAATTTTCCAAAACGCTTTGCTGCTTGACTCGCAGTTTGAATTACAATCGCTTTACTGTGAATCAACTTTGGTAGCAATAATTTTGTTAAGAGGAAGCCGCCAAGATGATTTATCTGAAAAGTTTTTTCAAAGCCATCAACTGTGACTTCGCGCTTACCCATTATCCCACCGGCATTATTGGCCAGCACATCGATATTTGAATAAGCAGCGTTTAGCTCGACAGCCAAGGTGCGAACTTGGGAAAGTTCTGCAAAGTCAGCAACATGAAATGGTGCATCCAGTTCATTGGCAACTGCTTGCGTCTTGGCGCGATTGCGCCCGACAATGACAACGCTGTCACCCATGCTTTTTAGCTCCCTTGCAGCAGCAGCGCCAATTCCATCACTTGCTCCTGTGATCACGATTGTTCTTGCCGTCATCAGTTCATTCTCATTTCAAGGCAACTTAAATTTACTTTCCTGTGCAAGATTAACTCGAAGAATTGCCTTGCATCCAAGTAAAAGCCCGGTTACCTAATTTCTTAGATAACCGGGCTTACTTACTATTTGAGAGGAAATTACATACCTGTTAGGGCTGCAACATCTACATCAGGTGGCAGAATCACTTGGTCAATGGCGTGAATCACACCATTGCTTGCTGCAACGTCTGCAATGACTACCTTCGCGCCGTTGACTGTTACGCCATCAGCTGTTGAAAGTGCTACGGTCTGGCCTTCAACTGTGGCTACGTCTCCGTCAGTCACATCTGCTGCCATTACCTTTGCACCTACTACGTGATAAGTAAGAATCTTGACTAGAACATCTTTGTTCTTTGGAAGTAGAAGTGCATCAAGTACGCCTTCTGGCAATGCAGCAAATGCATCATCTGTTGGCGCGAATACTGTGAATGGACCCGTGCCACTCAAGGTTTCGCCAAGGCCAGCTGCAGTGATTGCAGCAACCAAGGTTGCAAAGCCATCAGTAGCAATTGCTACATCAACGACTGTGCCTGGACTAGTTGCTTCTACTGTTGCTTCTGCTGACACTGTTGGTTCTGGTGTTGCATCGGCTTCAGTTGAGCTACTGCAAGCTGACAATGTCAGTGCAGTTACGACGGCGACCACAGCTAGTGTGGTGCTACGCATTCTTCGCATAGATTTCTCCTTTTAATTAGTTAGCTAACTCACAAGGAGTTACCCTGGTGTCTCATGCCTAAACCACAAATAGTCGTGGGTTTTGTTACTTGGGCCACAAATATCCACTAAGGCGGAAGACCAAGCATCTTTTGACTTGCCTTGCTTTAAACAATTCCAAAATTGATATCAAAGTAAACCATTGCGATTGCAATTCCTGCGGACCAGACCAGCGTGCTAAAAATAATGAGCACCGAAGCCCGAGCTGGTTTAACCCCTGCTGCTACGGATGCCATTGCAGCGATCTGAGTGCCAATTAGCGCTGGAGCCGTCAGCGCCACTGCATAAATTCCATGTTTATCAAAGGATCGGACTGCTTTTTCAAACCTTGGCGACTCACCAGTTTTTCCTCTCGCCTCTCGTCTCTTGATCATTCGGCTACGAATACTTGAACTGAGAAATGCAAAAGCAAGAATTGCAATTGCATCACCGGCAGTGGCAAGAATAACGGTAGCTGTTGGGTTCAATCCGAATGCAATTGCAAGTGGCACCATCGCTACTGCGTCCACAAGCGGGACTGCAGTTGCAATAAATACTCCAAATAAACCCCACTGTTCGATAGCTGAAACTACGGAAATGGTCTGCATCCACGGAATTGCACTAGCGATGAATGCGCCAAGTGAACTTAGATTTTCAATATCGAACATGAATTAAGTGTTCTGTTCGTGCCACTTGTAATTCGTCAGCACTGAGTGAGGTCATTCAAGTTTCCTAAATTTTCCTTACCGAAATCGGACAGACTTTGGGCGTTCCAACTTCATGAGGCTAGGGAAACATTTTTTGATCATAAAAAGTAGACGAGTCGGTCTATAAGCCGGAACGCATGATTTTACTCATCGAACGACCTTTGGCGACTTCATCTACTAATTTGTCTAAGTAACGGATCTTCTTCATGAGGGGATCTGTTATCTCCTGAATCTTTACTCCACAAATCGAACCCGTTATCAGGTCCACGTTTGGATTAAGTTTGGCAACTTTGAAAAACTCACTGAAAGTGGTTTTAGCATCTAAGTGATTTTTGATTGCAAAAGAATCAAAGCCTGTTAGCCAAGTAATTACGAGGTCGAGATGTTCGACAGGTTGCCCTTTACGAATAATTTTATTTACATAAAACTGGTAGACATCTGTGACAGGTGTTTCGAATAATTCGTCAGATCTTGAACTCAAAATTAAATTCCTCCAAACTCTGCTCTGCGCTCAGTCATCCAAGCTTCCATGCCGCCCGATTTCATTAAGTCCATCATTACTTCCATTGCAGCGATGTGCGAATCATCATTTGCAGCATGCGTTTCTTTTCCGTGCCGTTAGCTTGATTAAGCCAAATCCTCAAAAGTATGGGCCGAAAAAACTAAGTCGCATGCGCTACCAATCTGTATGGATGTCATGCTTTTCAAAACCTTCACCTTTTACTATTTGTTATTTAGGTTAGTCCTTAAAAGACTAAAAAGTAGACGAGTCGGTCTATAAGCCGGACACCGCTCAAAGACCAATACTGAAGTGGATGCTTAGCTATTTGCCCAAACACTTGCCCACGTGATCTAAATAGGTAGGCATGACAGTGCAATGGCCTCCTTAATCACGCTCCCACTTGAACTTGCGCACACTGAAGAAAATCCCAATTATTAGCCAGACGACCAATACGAGGAAGGTGGTTTGGAGTTCCCAAGACTTTGCAACTTCTTGAGATGCAAATGAATCAGGCAGAAAAACTGACCGCATGCCTTGGGTCAGCCACTTCAAAGGAAAGATTGCGGCAACTTGTTGCATCCAGGTTGGAAGGAGAGTAAATACAAAAAAGACTCCGCTAATGAACTGCAGAACAATGACTATCGGGGTAACTACTGCGGATGCACCTCGGCCACTCTTTGGAACAGTCGAGAATGCGATACCGAGCGCGGTTGAACAGGCGCTTCCCAGTAAAACTAACCAAGCAAAGGTCAACCATTTACTGGAATCTGTTGGCATGTCTAATCCAAAGAAAGCAATTCCAAACCCAAAAAGCAACAAAATTTGAATGACCGTACTTACGAAAATGAGAATGGCTTTTCCAATGAAGTAACTAGATGCTGGCATCGGAGTTCCACGCAGGCGCTTAAGCGCACCTAGTTCACGTTCCATGGGAATTGTTATCGCTAAAGCTTGAAAACCAGTGTTAACAAGTCCCGAAGCAATCATTCCGGCAACAAAGTACTGTGAAAAGGTAACACCCGGTGCGATCGTGTCTTGAAACACCGAACCAAAAATTGCCAGCAAGATGACAGGAAACAACAGCGTAAAGATGACAGATTCTCGCTGGCGTGCAAACTGTCGAATCTCCAGTCCACCACGTCTGATACCTAATTTAAGCGCGCTGGGAATCTTGTTCATGAACGCCCCCAATCATTTCAAGATAGATATCTTCAAGTGATGGTCGAGTTACAACTAATTCTGGAATCTCACCATTGAATCTGGCCGCTAAAGAAGAAACTATTGCGGTCGGGTTATCGGTCTTTTCAGATTTAATCTGATCTCCATCTCGCCATTGAACAGTGGCTTGAGATATTGCCCTGCCCCCTAAGTCAGCAGGGGTAGAAATCTCCACAATCACACCTTTGTTAATGACAGCGACCCGATCAGCAAGCGCCTCAGCTTCATCCAAATAGTGCGTGGTCAGCAAAATTGTTGCTCCATCGCTTCGTAAAGTCTTTATGAGAGCCCAAAACGCACGACGAGCTTCAGGGTCAAATCCCGTTGTTGGTTCATCCAAAAAGATTAGCTCGGGATTTCCGATAATTCCTAGAGCCACATCTAGGCGACGACGTTGCCCGCCGGAGAGATTTCGAATCAATGCGTGTTCTTTTTCTTTTAAACCAACAGAGTTAATTACTTCGTCGACACCTAATGGATTTGAGTAATATCCAGTGAAATGATTAAGTGTCTCAAATACAGTTAGGTCGCCGGCATCAGCAGATGTTTGCAAAACAATACCAATTCTGTTTCGCCATTCACGTGCCTGATGTCCCCGGGTATTTGGATCAAAGCCTAAAACGGAAACTGTGCCTGAATCTCGTGTCCTGAATCCTTCGAGAATTTCTACTGTAGTTGTCTTACCGGCACCGTTAGGACCTAGTATCGAAAAAATCTCACCTTGCTCAATATTCAGGTCGATGCCACACACGGCGTGTACCTCACCATAACTTTTTGTGAGGCCTGCGACTTCTATCAGGCTCATGCGGTCAATTTAGCATGCGAAAAAATACCTGTGAACCCGGACATAAATTACCCATAGAAGCGCCAAAAAAATTTTCCGATTTGCTCAGGGTTAGTGCAAAGTTTGAACCAGCAAAAAGAATAAATCTGGAAAAATTTACCCTAACTAGTTCTACTGAGAGACGAGTCGGTCTGTAAGCCGGATTCTGTACGCTTGCGCGCGATGATCATCCATCTGCGATTGTTGTTACCAACAACCTCTTGCAACCTACCTGCAGGCATGTGACGGGCAGTCACCTGCGACTTGGTCTTGCTCCGAGTGGGGTTTACCTAGCTACCTATGTCGCCATAAGTACTGGTGAGCTCTTACCTCACCGTTTCACCCTTACCTAACTTCAAAGAAGTTCGGCGGTTTACTCTCTGTTGCACTTTCCCGTGGGTCGCCCCAGGTGGATGTTATCCACCACTCTTGCCCTATGGAGTCCGGACTTTCCTCGATGTATTGCTACACCGCGATCATCCGACCGACTCGTCTATAAATAAGGATAGGCAGTATCGCAATGGATGAACAATGACCAATAACGCGCGGTTAAGTTAAGCCTTCAAGCGCGCGTTAGTTGGGTCATAGAACGGCTCATCGCTAACTGTTGCTGGGACCAGAGTTCCGGCGCAATCCACCATAAAGTTTGATCCGGCTGGCACATCGGCTGGAATGTAGCCAAGGCCGCAGGCTCCCCCGATGGTGTGACCGTAGGCGCCAGAAGTTACGTGTCCAATTATTTTTCCATCGAGCAGGATTGATTCATCGTGCACGAATAATGGCTCCGGGATATCAAGCTTGATGTAGACCTGTCGATTCTTTGGGTTTTGCAATTTTTCTATTGCACTTCGGCCCAAGAAATCGCCCTTAGCTAAATTAACTGCAAAGCCAAGTGATGCTTTATACGGATCATCAACTGGTCCAACGTCATGACCAAGGTGGCGATAGCCCTTTTCAACTCGCAAACTATCTAATGCGTGATAACCAGCGCGGCGCAAACCCAGACCCTCGCCGGCTTCGATAACGGAATCATAAATTGAAACTGCTAAGTCATTGGTTGGATAAAGTTCGTAACCTATTTCGCCAACAAAACTCACGCGCAGACAAAGCGCAGAACCGTTGCCCACTTCAATCTCGCGCGCACTTCCCCAACCTTGTGCTTGGGTTGAAAAATCAGCCGGACTAATGCGCGATAACAGTTCGCGCGAATTAGGTCCCATGATTCCAATCGTGGCCATTGCAGCGCTGGCATCAAATACTGCTGCCCCGTGACCGCGAGCAGCGCGGCGGAACATGGCAAGTGTTTTGGTTTGGGACGCGGTTGGCGTTACGACTAAGAAACGATCTTCGGCAAGTCGAGTAATGGTGCCATCAAGTTCAATGCCACCAGCTTTATTAAGCATGAGAGTGTAAACAACGCGACCGATTCTCACATCTAGATTTGAAGTCACAACGGACTGCACAACTTTTAAGGCATCCGGACCAGCAACTTCAACTTTGGTAAATGTAGAAAGATCAAATACGGCAACTGCCTCGCGCGCAGCTTTATGTTCGGCGGCCGAGTGCGCAAACCAATTTTGGCGACCGTAGCTGTATTCGTATTCTCGCTTTACGCCGGCGGGAGCAAACCAGTTCGCGCGTTCGTAACCAACGAGCTCGCCAAATACTGCGCCAGCTGAATCAAGGCGATCATGAAGTGGGGAACGGCGAATGTTGCGCGCGGTGTAAGGCTGAAGTTGCGGCCAGTGCATTGCGTAAAGGCGTCCGAGTGCTTCATGAGTTCGATCATGAAGATACGGGCGGTTGGCTTGGTACTTAGAGAACCGCTGAACATCTACTCCTGAAACGTCATAAGTTGGCGATCCAGCAACGATCCATTCAGCTAATGCCCGACCCGCACCTGGCGCATAAATAATGCCTTGGCTATTAAATCCTGCGGCAATCCAAAGGCCATCAACTTCGGCTGTCTCCCCTAAACAAAAACTTGCATCTGGGGTAAATGATTCAGGTGCATTTAAGAATCTGGAGTAGTTCGCCGTCTTTAAGGCTGGAATACGATCTTCCGCGAAACCTTTTATTTGCGCAAAGTGATCCCAATCTGCATCGAACTCGCCAAATGCAAAATCTTTAGCAAGTGTGCGCGGGTCAACTGGAATACCATCTGGTTCAAAGGCGCCAACTACTAATGATCCGTTGTGGCCTCGTACATATAGATAGCCATCTAAGTCGCGCAATACCGGTAGTGGGATGTCCGCGCCTTCGATCGGATCGGTAGTTACGTGCACATGCGCAGCAGGATAAAGCGGAACCACAGCGCCACAGATCTCAGCTAACTCTCGGGTCCAAAGACCAGTGGCAAGTACCAAGTTTTCACATTCGACTACACCCAAACTTGTTTCAACGGCAGTGATTCGGCCATTAGTTTTTTGCACACCTGTAACACTCACGCCCTCGCGAATCGTAACTCCGCGGGTATGGGCGCCTTTAGCAAATGCCAACGCAGCCATTCCTGGGTTAACGTGCCCATCTTCGGCGTGATGCATTCCGCCGAGTAAGCCATCGGCTGTTGCCAGTGGGTGAAGTTCTGCCACACGCTGTGGCGAAATCAGCTCAGTAGCAATTCCATTGTGACGAGCAACCATGTCGCTGTATCTAAGTTCATCTAGACGACCTGAAGTTCGAGCCAAAGACAGCGAACCATTTTGGGCAAGTGAAACGTTGATGCCGGTTTCTTTTTCAATCGCCCGATAAGCATCAATTCCGTAATACGAAAGACTCGTCATCGCATGTGTTGCGCGGGAGCGAACAACTAATCCCGCCGCGTGCCAGCTCGTACCAGAGGCAACCGATGAACGCTCCAAAAGCAAAACATCTTTGTGTCCAAGTTCAGCTAAGTGGTAGGCAATGCTGGAGCCAACAACGCCCGCGCCAACGACAACGGTTTGAACTCTGGTTGGCAATGCTCGACTTTGCGCCTGGGCATCAAAGGATGTCGCTGTTAAGTCTTTTTCAAGCAAGTTATCCACGAAAGAAATTCCTCAGGTTTGATGTTCACTTTTTCTAAATCTGAGCCAAGCCTATTGGGCACAATTTCTTCGCGCTCTATAAAAGGAAAGACCCCGCAATAAGTATGAGTTACTGCGGGGCCTTTATTTCGCCAGAAGCTGACCTTGCCCTGCGGTGACACTGTTGCGATTCGTCGATGACGTACGCAATGGTCGATCCGGGGCGCCAACTCCTAACTAATTCATTCCTACGCCTGCCTAAACCCAGTGGCAAGTGGTTTGGGAAATGTTTACCAAGTTGTTGGCTGTGATTTTCGCCAAATTCGGATGAAAACGTTGATTACAGCGCGTCCACAATGACGTCTAAGCCCCAAGGGATTCCAATTTTTGTGGGCTTTATAACGGCAACATCCCGGGAAACTGTGGCAACTATGTTGGCTAACTCATCCACGTTGGAAATCGACTTCTTACTTTCCGCTAGGGCGCGAACGATTCGCCCTTTACTCGCCTTATTGGAATGACTCACAACTTTTGGTGGCCCTTTCAGCATACGCTGCAATATCCGCGGCACCACAACTTGATCCGCAATGGCAGCGGGCGTCACACCTAATTTCACATAATTTCCGGAGCGAAGATCAATAATAAATTCTTGGCTCATGGAAAGTGCGTCGGTGATTGCGGTGCTCCAAAACTTCGTAAGTGTTCCTATTTTTGGTACCACGGTGTCCCCTGATAATCGATACGCGGGAATCACATTAGATGCGCTAATCAAACCGAACAGCGCCGAGACAACAAAGTTTTCTTTTTCAAACTTTGTTTTCGCCGCTGGACTTAGTGTTGCGATACCAATTGCGTCATAAAGTACGCCAGTATAAATCGACCAAGCAGGACCAGTTGGCGCAGTCAACAACTGTTGATCACGCGCAATTTCAAAATCTTGTTTTGCACTGATACTTAAAATCGATCTTGTCTTTGCAGAAGGTCCTTTTGCCATCGCCACAACAGCTGCCAATAGTTCCTCGCGCTGAGAGGTTAATTGTGGATACGAAAGTTTTTTTAAATTTAAAACTTTCTTGTTAGTTCCATCTGTCTTACCTTCTGATGGTGGCAACAAAATCATGGGCGTTCGATGATTCCCGAACCACCGGCTAAATGTGTGTCGAGTGCTTCGTTGGCTAATGCATCCGCATGCTTATTGTCTTCTCGCGGGATCCAGGTATAGGTGACGTTGCCATAGGGAAGAATTTCGCGCGCAGCTAACGCAAGTTTTTGCATTTCTGGACTCTTGATTTTCCAACGTCCAGACATTTGTTCCACAACTAATTTGCTATCCATGCGAACTTCAACAAGTGCATCGGAATCAATTTCCAATATTGCACGTAGCCCTGCAACAAGTCCGCTGTATTCCGCAACATTGTTAGTGGCATGCCCTAAGACCGCGGCGCGCTCGGCAACGACTTCCCCAGTGTTTGCATTTCTAATTACGGTTCCATACGAAGAATGACCAGGGTTTCCACGGGAGGCGCCGTCGGCCTCCATTACAAAATGGGTCACAGACCCGACTCCGCGGTGCGAACTAAAATTCGACGACATTCATCACAGCGAACTATGGCATCAGCAGGTAGCCCGCGGATTTTGTCGAGTTCTTGCGCGTCAATGGCAATGTTGCAACCTTGACAGGTTCTACGTTGAATCAACGCAGCGCCGATACCGCCATGATCGCTGCGAATTTTGTCATACATAGCGATTAAGTCACTTGGCAGCGAATCAGAAATTTGAGTTCGCTGTGTTGTGAGCGAATTAATTTCAAAATCGATGTCAGCGAATACATCATTACGAGCTTGCGTTTTACTTGCCAATTTTTCCGTCGTTTGTGTTTCGCTACTTAATAACTCTGAAACTGCGCTTTGGGCATTCTCAAGATTCTGCATAATTTCAAGCTCAATGTCTTCGAGCTCCACTTGCCGCTTACCTAGTGTTGCAATTTCATGCTGCAAACTTTCCAATTCTTTTGGCGCAGATACAGCGCCAGAATCTAAACGATCTTGATCGCGCTGCGTTCGGGTCAATACTTGATCGACGTCTGCCTCAGCCTTTAACTGATTAAGTTTTAAGTCCGAGGCTTCAGTTTGCGCAGCAACTAAACGCATTTTGATTGATCCAAGTTCAACTTCAAGATCTTGAGTTTGGGAAATCTCTGGTGCGCTGACTCTCTTATGTTTGAGCTGCAGCAATTTGGTATCCATGGCCTGCAAATCCAGCAACGACTGTTGTTGCTCGGCACTTGCTGTTACGGCCATTAAAACTCCCAATTAAACAAAGCGAGCTAGCTTATGGATTACAGACTACCTTCAACTGAATGTGAACCAGATCGCTCAGGCAACTAAATTCCAGCGTTCCTGCCGCAATTCAAACTTGCTAGCAATCTGCTCAAAGTCAGAATCGTTATGCACAACAACAATGTCTATTGCCCCCATTGCCGTGGCAGCAATCATGCAGTCGGCCACACTCTTTACGCTGATTCCAGACCAAGCAAGCTCACGGCGAATCACGCCAGCGGATCTGAAATCCTGGAGTGAATCAAAAGGTTCAGACGCCAAAGAGTCAATCAAGACCATTATTTGTGAGATCTCATGTTTTCTGGCACCGGCAATTAATTCCATTGCAATTGGCTCACACATCAAAATTGAATTTCCATTGCTCGTGCATTGCGCGAGCCGCTCTTTTGATTCCAGATCACCGCGAAAAATATTTACCCAAACACTTGTGTCAATCAAATAGCGGGTTACCACGTTTGAATCTCATCTGAGAACTTGCCATCTGGTGGGCCATCCCAGCCAATGCCAAAGACGCTATCGATTAACTTCATTTGATCCGTTTCTTCGATCAGGCGCCTGAGAGCCATCTCGACCGCGCTTTTCTTGGTTTCCAGCGAAAAGCGTTTCATCACGATGGCCAGCATTTCATCGTCGATATCTATGTTGGTTCTGCTCATACACATAGCATACACCTTGCGTGTGTATAAATTGGTAGATAAAAAAACCCCCGTTAGGGGGATTTCTATTTGGTGGGCGCTAAGGGACTCGAACCCCTGACCCTCTCGGTGTAAACGAGATGCTCTAGCCAACTGAGCTAAGCGCCCGACGTACTTGATTACCTTATCTAAAAGCAAGGAAAGTTTGAAATCGTCGATGGGGGTCTGGAAGCGAAAAGTACCAGGGCCGGTGACCTCGGGGCTATATTGCTAGGTGACTAGCACTGGACATGTTGCTAGGTGACTAGCACTGGACATGTTGCTAGGTGACTAGCACTGGAAATGTTGCTAGGTGACTAGCACTGGAAATGTTGCTAGGTGACTAGCACTGGAAATGTTGCTAGGTGACTAGCAATGACCCAGGAAGCGAAAAGTACCAGGGCCGGTGAGTCTCGGGTCTACACCGGCCATGGCCTTCCTATTTCACACCGCAGCGGACAAGTCCGCATCTTTTAGAAAATAGCCAGATTTTTCTTTGAATTAAAGGGCCGCTAAAGCCTTCTTATAATCATCAGTATTACGAGCATCGCCTGGTCCATTAACTACGGACCATTTCAAAATCCCTGCTTTATCAATAATGAAAGTTCCGCGAGTTGAAAAGCCGCGTGGCTCAAACCAAGAGCCGTAAAGTTTCGAGACTTCGCCATGTGGCCAGAAATCTGAAAGTAATGGGTAATCAAATCCTTCTTGCTCAGCAAACACCTTTAGTGATGCATCGGTATCGCAGGAAATTCCTAAGATCTGCACGTCGTCAGTAACAAAGTCATTACCGCGATCACGAATCTCGCAAAGCTCGCCTGTGCAAATTCCAGTGAATGCCATTGGAAAGAAAACTAGAACCACATTTTTCTTGCCCCGGTAATCAGAAAGCTTTACTGGCTCACCAAACTGATTGGACAAAGTGAAATCTGGCGCTTCAGATCCAATTTCTACTGACATCGTGGCTCATTTCCTATTAGGTGAATTTAACTGAACTTGCGAAAGTTTATCTCAGCGCCGAGATTTAGGAGCAACAAGTCGAGTGCCTTGCCAGTCCTTTGCTGCGCTGATGTTACTTGTTGATTGCAGCCCAGATGTTGGCGCAGCATCTGCGATGTCTTCTGGCTCAACGTGACCTGAGCGACCAGGTTTTGGAGTCATTAACCAAATAACTCCGCTGTCAGCTAACGGTCCAAGTGCATCAACCAGTGCGTCAACTAAATCGCCATCATCTTCGCGCCACCATAGGAGCACTGCGTCAACTACATCGCCATAAGTTTCATCGACCAACTCTGCAACAGATGCAATCGCATCAGAAACAGACTTATCGCAATCGCTATCGAAGCCAAGCTCTTGGACTACTAGTCCTTCACCTAACGCAAACTTGCCAGCCAACCCCTGAAGGGTGCCTTCTTGTGAACTCACAGTCATAGTCCACCCGAGTAACGCGAAAAAGGCAACTGCAAACGACATATTGCCCGATTTTTAAATTCACCCTAAGTTGGACGCGATTACCGAAAGCGATACCCAGTCAGACACAATAGGAGGTGTAATTACTGATCAACCCCATAGTTCTATTACGGTCTAATCCAAGGCAGGTACCAAAAAGTGACCACCAATCCAGATCGCGATTCGCTACTGGCAGGCGGACTTCCTACTCAATATGTGGACGTCAACCCCGAGGAAACCCGGGAGTGGATCGAATCTCTGGATGCCTTAATAGCAACACATGGCGAGCAGCGCGCTCGACACATTATGTTGTCACTTCTTCGTCATTCTTCGGAAAAAAACGTAGGTGTGCCAAGCCTTCGTAGCACTGACTATATAAATACGATTTCCCCCGACCGGGAACCTGATTTCCCTGGTGATGAATATATTGAACGTCGAATTCGCGCCTACATTCGCTGGAACGCAGCAATGTTGGTCCACCGCGCACAGCGACCGGGTATTGGCGTTGGTGGACACATATCTACCTACGCATCGAGTGCCTCTTTATATGAAGTTGGGTTCAATCACTTTTTCCGCGGTCCAGAACATCCAGGCGGTGGCGATCAAGTCTTTTTCCAAGGGCACGCCTCTCCCGGAATGTATGCTCGCGCTTTCCTAGAAGGACGCTTAAGCGAAGATCGCCTTGATGGTTTCCGCCAGGAGTTATCAGCTGCGCCAAATGGTTTACCAAGTTACCCGCACCCTCGTTTGATGCCTGACTTCTGGCAGTTCCCCACAGTATCTATGGGCCTTGGTCCGATGAACGCAATTTACCAGGCACGCTTCAATCGCTACTTGCATCATCGCGGAATTAAAGACACTTCACAGCAACGCGTTTGGGCCTACTTGGGTGATGGCGAAATGGATGAGCCAGAATCACTTGGCACAATTGGAATTGCTGCTCGCGAAGAACTTGATAATTTAACTTTCGTTATCAACTGCAACCTGCAAAGACTAGATGGTCCGGTTCGTGGAAACGGAAAAATCATTCAAGAACTAGAATCTCATTTCCGCGGTGCAGGTTGGAACGTAATTAAAGTAATTTGGGGCCGTGAGTGGGATGAACTGCTTGCCAAGGACAACGACGGCGCGCTTGTTAATTTAATGAATCGCACACCAGATGGCGATTACCAAACTTACAAGACCGAAAACGGCGGCTTTGTTCGCGATAATTTCTTTGGCCGCGACCCTCGCACAAAAGCCATGGTTGAAGACTGGACAGATGACAAAGTCTGGAACTTAAAGCGCGGCGGACACGATTACAAAAAGATGTACGCAGCTTATGCAGCTGCGGAAGCTCACACCGGACAGCCAACTGTGATCCTGGCAAAGACCATCAAGGGCTGGACGCTTGGTTCGCACTTCGAAGGTCGAAATGCCACGCACCAAATGAAAAAACTAAATCATGAAGATCTTGCGGAATTCCGCGATCGCTTACTAATTCCACTTACTGATGCCCAACTTGACGACAAGTTGCCGCCTTACTTCCATCCCGGAGAAAATCACGAACATATTGAATACCTTCATGAACGTCGTCGCGCCTTAGGTGGCTACGTACCTTCACGTCGCACAAAAACCAAAGTATTAACGCTTCCTGGCGCTGAGACATACAAAGACATGAGTGCTGGTTCTGGAAACCAACCAGTTGCAACCACCATGGCATTTGTTCGACTGCTTCGAGAATTAGTGCGCGACAAGAACATTGGCAGTCGAATAGTTCCGATCATTCCGGATGAAGCGCGCACCTTTGGAATGGATAGCTTCTTCCCAACATTGAAGATTTATTCACCACACGGTCAGCAGTATTTATCAGTTGACCGCGAGTTAATGCTTTCGTATAAAGAATCAGAATCTGGACAGATTTTGCACGAAGGAATCAACGAAGCTGGATCGGTCGCTTCTTGGACTGCAGTTGCAACTTCATATGCAACTCACGATGAACCAATGATTCCGATTTATGTTTTCTATTCGATGTTTGGATTCCAGCGCACTGGTGATTCATTCTGGCTTGCGGGAGATCAAATGTCTCGCGGCTTTGTCATTGGCGCAACTGCCGGACGTACGACGCTTAATGGCGAAGGTCTGCAGCATGAAGATGGTCACTCACATCTACTCGCTGCAACTAACCCAGCGGTTGTTAGTTACGATCCTGCGTTTGGTTTTGAGATTGGGCACATAGTTCGCGATGGACTCGAGCGCATGTATGGCGAAAATCCAGAAGACATTTACTACTACTTAACGGTTTACAACGAACCATATGTTCAGCCGCCAGAGCCTGCCGGTGTTGATGTTGCAGGCATATTGCGCGGTATGTATTTACTCTCCCCCGAAACTCAAACCAAAGGCCCGCGTGCGCAGCTACTTGCTTCTGGTGTTTCCGTTCCGTGGGCGCTTGAAGCACAGAAACTTTTGCGCGAAGACTGGGGCGTTAGCGCTGATGTTTGGTCGGTTACTTCTTGGAATGAACTTCGTCGCGATGGGCTAAAAGTTGATCGCCACAATTTCTTGAATCCATCGGCTACGCCAGGCACTAGTTGGGTTACTGAAAAGCTAACTGGAACTGATGGTCCAGTAATCGCAGTTTCAGATTTCATGCGAGCAGTGCAGGATCAAATTCGGGACTGGGTTCCTAATGATTTCGTCTCACTAGGAACAGATGGTTGGGGTATGTCTGATACCCGAGGAGCACTTCGCCGCCACTTCTTAGTTGATGCACAAAGCATCGCGGTGCAAACTTTGGCCATGCTGGTAAAGCGTGGTGAAATACCAGCTGAGCGAGTACAAGAAGCAATCGATCGCTACGACCTAACTAATCCAAAAGCTGCATCCGCCGGAAACACCGAAGGTGGTGGCTGATGCGCGTTGCACTAGGCAAAACTGATCTGCAAGTTCATCCTCTTTGCCTAGGTGGAAACGTATTTGGCTGGAGCGCAAATACTGAGCAGTCCAATTTGGTGCTGGATGCGTATTCAAATGCTGGTGGAAACTTCATCGATTCTGCTGATATGTATTCCGAATGGCACAACGGAAATGTTGGCGGCGAGAGCGAGACCATAATTGGCGAATGGATGAAGCGCCGTGGTAATCGGGCACAGATTATTGTGGCAACTAAAGTTGCAAAACTATCGACTCGTCCAGGACTTGCGGCTGCAAACATTGCTAGCGCGGCCGAAGATTCATTGCGTCGACTCGGAACTGACTACATCGATATTTATTATGCGCATCATGACGATGAGTCAGTGCCGCTTGAAGAATCACTGACGGCATTTCACAAATTAATCACCGATGGCAAAGTGCGTTACATCGCCGCATCAAACTATTCGGCTGATCGCTTGGCTGAGGCATTAAAAGTGTCACGCGATTTGGGAATTAGTGAATACGTACTACTTCAGCCGCACTACAACGCGATTGTTCGAAATGTTTATGAAGGTGACCTGATCGCGCTAGCGGTTAAGGAAGAAATTCCAGTGCTGCCTTACTTCGCCCTCGCTGCAGGATTCCTAACTGGTAAATACCAGCCAGGTGTGAGCGTGGACAGCGTGCGCGCAGAAGACATGCCTGAATATATGAACGAACGTGGTTGGGCGATCTTGCACGCACTAACCGACATAGCGGCAACTCACAATGCACCAATCGCAGCAACCGCAATGGGCTGGCTGCGCGCCCAACCTGGCATCGCTGCGCCAATCGCCAGTGCTCGTACGCCCGAGCAGTTAGCGCAGATTCTGCCAATTGTTGAGTTATCGCGAGAACAGATAGCGCAAGTTAACGCACTTTAGCTAACTGGCACACTTTAAGACATGACACGTTCTATTCGCGCTACGGAATCCACTCCCGAGCGCATTGCTGCCGAGCACGCAGTTTTAGCCCGGCGCGTGCAACGTATGACTGGTGAATTAACCACGGCTGCAACAACTCAGATGGAAGCATTGCTCCCCTGGTTTTCTGCGCTTCCTGCCAACGAGCGAGCGTCCGTGAGCATAGTCGCGCAAAGTGGAATTTCTAATTTCGTGGAATGGTTTTCTGCTGGCTTGGAATCTAAGGATCATGTGGGTGATATTTTTTCCAGTGCGCCCAGGGAGTTAGCCCGCGCCCTCACCCTTCAGCAAACCGTTGAACTTGTTCGTACCTCTATGGCAGTGGTTGAAGAATTAGTAGAACACATTGCGGGTAGCAATCAATATCGTCAGTCTTATCTGCGAGAATCACTGCTTCGCTATTCCAGTGAGATTGCTTTTGCTGCCGCCGAGTTTTATGCGCGAGCAGCGGAAAATCGTGGTGCTTGGGATGCACGGCTACAGGATCTAGTTTTGGATGCGATTTTAGCTGGCAGTTCTGATGATGCTTTGCTCGCTCGCGCCGCTGCCGCAGGATGGGATGTTAACAAACACGTAGTTGCACTTGTTGGTCCAGTTCCTTCGACGCAGGTTGCAGTTGAAATTCACATGGAGCAAATTCGTCGCACTGCAAAATCTGCAAAGTTAGAAGTCATGGTTGGTGTGCACAACGATCGAATGATCACAATTGTTGGCGGCATCGATGCAACTGATGACCCTGCAGTTGTGGCGCGACCATTCGCTGGGCATTTTGGCGCTGGGACAGTTGTTGCTGGATCAATCGTTTCCACTTTGCAAGAAGCGCATGCCTCAGCACAAGAAGCTCTCTCTGGTTATCGCGCCCTTGGTTACTTGGCAGGCAGTCCTCGAGTTTTACGTGCTGCTGAATTAATTGCCGCCCGAGTAATTTCCGGTGACACTTCTGCGATTGAACCTTTAGTGGCGCAGCTGCGCTCAAGCTTGCGCGAGGATGTGCGCCAGACCTTGGCTTGCTATCTAGAGTCCGCGCCAACTATTGAGGGCTGTGCTCGAGCGCTATTTGTTCACGTAAATACCGTTCGATACCGCCTAAAGCGGGTTATGGAAGTAACTGGTTTAGACCCATTTGAGCCTGCAGATGCGCTAACCCTTCGAATTGCCCTAATGATCGAGCGAAATAGCCCTGATTTGTAGGTTACCTACAATAAATAGCCCTAGAATTTAGTGGATCGCGGTTAGTTTTAGCGGTTGCCTATACGAGAGACTAGAGCGTGCTTGCAGTAGTTGCCCCAGGTCAAGGTTCCCAAGTTCCCGGCTTTCTAACCCCTTGGTTGGAACTGCCTAATTTTGAAGATCGCCTCCGATGGCTAGGTACCGTTGCGGGCGTTGACCTCGTTGCCCATGGCACCACAAGCGATGAAGACACTATTCGCAACACGGCAATTGCCCAACCCTTGATCGTTGGGGTCGGACTAGTTTCCCTCCTTTCGTTATTTCCAAACCCTGGTGAAGCTTTTGCCAAGGTTGCCGTTGGAGCTGGGCATAGTGTTGGCGAAATTACTGCCGCTGTGGCAGCCCACGTAATTTCTGGCGAGCAAGCCATGGTCTTTGTTCGCGAGCGCGGCATTGCAATGGCTGCAGCGTCAGCGGTCACGCCAACTGGAATGTCCGCAGTACTTGGCGGGGAACGCGATGAAGTCATTGCCAAACTTGCCCAACATGGTTTAACTGCTGCAAATGAAAATGGCGCTGGTCAAATTGTTGCCGCTGGAACTTTCGAACAACTTACCGCCCTTGAAGCCGATCCACCTGCTGGCGCTCGAGTTCGGGCGCTTTCAGTTGCTGGCGCATTTCACACTAAGCACATGGCTCCAGCAGTTGGACTACTTGCGCAACATGCAAAAGCAATCTCGACTCACGATCCCAGAATTCCAGTACTTTCAAATACAGATGGAACTGTGGTGCAAGATGGCCGCGAATTTTTAAAGCGCTTGGTTACCCAAGTAAGTAACCCCGTTCGCTGGGACCTTTGCATGCAAACCATGCTTGACCTCGGGGTAACCGGCTTAATTGAATTGCCGCCAGCTGGAACATTAGTTGGCTTAGCAAAACGCGCAATGCCAGGTGTAGAAACAGTTTCCTTAAAGACGCCAGATGACTTGCCAGCAGCACTTGATTTAGTTGCGCGTCATGGCACCGAAACTGCTGTGACTGATTCCCCTACTTGGCGTTTAGTTGTTGCGCCGTTTAAGGGAACTATCGAATTTAATGTAAGTGAAGACCTAGGTACGGAACTTTCAGCCCGCACTAAAGTTGCAACAATTCGCACGCTGCGCGATGAGTATCCAGTTGAAGCTCCGCATGGTGGAACGATTGTGGAATGGCTCGTAACTGATGGTGATCCAGTTAATCCTGGACAACCACTTCTTCGCTTGCACCCAAAGGCCGGCTCGTGATTTCCCTTGTCACCCCTGCGCCAGTTGCGCACGCTGGACTACTGGGCCTTGGTGTCTTTCGCCCCGAGCGCATAGTTACCAATGACGAAATCTGTTTGCGAGTTGATTCAAATGATGAATGGATTCAAGAACGCTCAGGAATTATTGAACGTCGACATGCTGGACCAGATGAAACCGTAGTCACCATGGCAACGGCCGCAGCACTTAAGGCACTTGACGACGCGGGAATTTCAGCAGAGCAATTAGACATGGTCATGATTGCAACCGTTACTCACCGATACCAAACTCCTTCAGCTGCAGTTGAGGTTGCTGCCGCGATTGGCGCTGTGAATGCTGCTGCGCTAGACACCTCAGCTGCTTGCGCCGGTTTTTGTTATAGCCTTGGAATTGCAGATGGCATGATCCGTTCTGGAGTTGCTAAATACATTTTGCTAATTGGCGCCGAGAAGCTTTCAGAAATTTTAAACTTTGAAGATCGTGGCACTGCGTTCTTATTTGCTGATGGCGCTGGCGCGGTAATCGTGGGTGAAACCAAGGCGCAAGGTATTGGTCCAACAATTTGGGGAGCTGATGGCACGCAGCGAGATGCAATCATCATGGATCCAGATATCTTTACTGCTGAGCGAACCGGTACGCCTTCAGTATTAACCATGCAAGGTCAGCAAGTTTTTCGTTGGGCAGTTAGCCAAATGGGCGATGCCTGCACGCGAGCTATGACTGCCGCCGGTGTGACTGTTGAAGACTTAGCTGCCTTTGTTCCGCATCAAGCGAACAACCGCATTACTGATGCGTTGGTCAAGCAACTTGAGATGCCAGAATGCGTTGCAATCGCGCGCGACATTGCGTTTTCAGGAAACACATCAGCCGCTTCAGTGCCATTAGCCTTGGCTCGACTTCGCGAAAACGGCGAAGTTAAAAGTGGGGATTTGGTTTTGATGGTTGGCTTCGGTGCTGGCCTAGTTCACGCTGCGCAAGTAGCACTCGTCCCATAAGTTTCGAGAATCGAAAGATTTTCGAATAACGACCCGCACACTGCGGGAAGTCCATTACTAAAGGAGATAACTATGTCGCAGGAAATCCTCGCGGGCCTAGCCGAGATCGTAAATGAAGTTGCTGGTATCCCAGCAGAGTCAGTAAAGATGGAAAAGTCGTTCGTTGATGACTTAGATGTTGACTCATTGTCAATGGTTGAAGTTGTTATGGCATGTGAAGACAAGTTTGGCGTAACCATTCCAGACACTGAAGTTAAGAACCTAAACACTGTTGCCGATGCAGTTAACTACATCGCAGCCAACAAGGCATAACCAGTTTTGATGTGGCGGGTGATTTCGAAATTACTCGCCACATAAAAACTAAATCAAGACCTATTAGATTTTTATTCATCTTGTTAAACACGAAAGGTCGACAACAATGAACCGTACGGTTGTCGTTACAGGGCTTGGCGCTACTACCCCACTGGGTGGAGACGTTGCCACAACTTGGGATGCACTTCTTGCTGCGCGCTCTGGAACTCATTTACTTGAGGGTCCAAGATTTGCGGAGCTGCCAGTTCGGATCGCAGGAACTGCAAAAGTTGATCCCGAAAGTATTCTTGAGCCATACGAAGTGCGGCGCATGGATCGCTCGCAACAGCTAGCGCTTATTGCTGCTCGTGAAGCTTGGGCGGATGCCGGATCACCAGAGATTGAACAAGGTCGACTTGGTGTCGTTGTTGGTTCTGGCGTTGGTGGGGCAATTTCGCTGATGGAACAATATGACATTTTGCGTGAACGTGGGGCCTCCCGGGTTTCGCCAATGACGGTTCCAATGTTGATGCCAAACGGTCCGGCCGCAGTAATTGGTCTAGAGCTTGGTGCAATGGCTGGTGTTCACACCCCAGTTTCAGCTTGTGCCTCCGGCGCCGAAGCAATTGGTTACGGCGCCGAAATGATTCGTACCGGTCGCGCTGATGTCGTTGTCTGTGGTGGCACTGAAGGCTGCATCCATCCGCTGACTATTGCGGCATTTGCTGCAATGCGCGCACTTTCAACTTTGCATGAAAATGCTGCTGGGGCTTCTCGCCCATTTGATCGGGACCGTGACGGTTTCGTAATGGCTGAAGGCGCAGCAATAATTGTTTTGGAATCTGAAGAGTTTGCAAAGGCGCGTGGCGCAAAAGTATATGCAACTTATGGTGGTCAAGGTATCGCAGCTGATGCACATCACATTGCGCAACCTGAACCTGAAGGTCGCGGAATTATCTTGGCAATGAATCGCGCACTTGCTGACGCGAATCTGACACCTAAAGATATTTTCCACGTGAGCGCACATGCCACAAGCACACCTGCTGGCGATGTTGCCGAAGCGAAAGCAATTCGCAAAGTACTTGGCGCAGATGCTGACCATGCACCTGTAACTGCAGTGAAGGGCGTAGCTGGTCACTTACTCGGCGGCGCTGGCTCACTTGCTGCAATTGGCGCGATCTTGTCTATCAAGAATCGTGTGGTACCGCCAGTAGGCAACTTAGAGAATCTGGCTGACGGCGTAGACGTTGACGTTGTGATGTCAAAGCCGCGCGAATTACCTGAGGGCGATATCGCTGCACTGAGTAATTCATTTGGCTTCGGTGGCCACGACATTGTGTTGGCATTCCGGAACTACTCATGAGCGCTGTAATCGATAAGAAGTTACTAGCGCCACTGCGCCTTACTTCACTTTTCGATGAGGGCACTTTGGAATATGTTGCAGGCCAAGTTGATGGCATCGGCGCAGTTTCCGCCACAGGAAAAATCAATGGTCGCCCAGTTGTGGCATTCGCAAATGATCCTTCGTTTCAAGGTGGTGCACTAGGCGCTGCTGAGGGCGCAGTAATTGTTGATGCTTACGCCATTGCTATGGCGCAACAATGTCCAATCGTTGGAATCTGGCACTCTGGTGGCGCTCGCCTGCAAGAAGGTATCGGTGCCCTAAAACCCTTCGGTGACATTTTTCGCGTAATGACTCACGCCTCGGGCAAGATTCCACAAGTATCTGTTGTTCTTGGACCTGCTGCTGGTGGCGGCGCTTACGGTCCCGCACTTACTGACATCGTGATCTTGGGACCAGAAGGAAGAATCTTTGTTACAGGTCCTGATGTAGTTCGATCTGTAACAGGCGAAGATGTGGACATGCTGCGCTTGGGTGGTCCAGAACCTCATGGCCGGCGAAGCGGCGTAGTGCACGTTGTTAGTTTGACCGAAGAACAAGCTATGGCTGATACCCGAAACATCACTGACTTACTTGGTAATCAAGGAATGCTCGACACTTCCAAGATTTCAGATGTAGACATGGGCGCACTCTTACCAGAACAAAATAACCGTGCGTACGACGCGCATCCAATTGTTGATTCTGTTGTTGATGCTGGCACTGGAATTGAACTTCATCCGCGTTGGGCACCAAATATCATCACTACTCTGGGTCGCTTTGGTGGACGCACTGTCGGAGTAATTGCCAACAACCCACTTCGCTTAGGTGGTTGCTTGGATGCGACATCGGCAGAGAAAAGTGCGCGCTTTGTTCGCATGTGCGACGCACTTGGCGTCCCAATGATCGTGATGGTTGACGTTCCAGGTTACTTGCCTGGAGTTGGCCAAGAATGGGACGGCGTAGTTCGTCGCGGCGCTAAATTGCTGCACGCATTTGCCGAATGTGTCGTGCCGCGCATAACTTGTGTAACTCGTAAGTCATATGGCGGCGCATACATCGCAATGAATTCCAAGGCTCTTGGTGCTACCCGCGTAATGGCTTGGGAAGGCGCGGAAGTTGCTGTCATGGGTCCCCTTGCTGCGATTCGAATTTTGCATCGCCGCCGCCTAGCTGAAGTTCCACCAGATCAAAAAGATGCTGTTGAAGCAGAGCTTGCGGAAGAACACAAAATTACAGCTGGCGGCCTGCCAAAGTGCATTGAAATTGGCGCAGTGGATGAAATTGTAGAACCAACAAAAACTCGAACTGCAATTGCTGCTGCGTTAAAAGCTGCAGCCAATCCGGATGGTTCATTTCCACGTGGCAATCACGGCAACATTCCGCTTTAGTTGTAAAAAACTTTTTTACTAGTTAGCCAACTTGATGTAGCCAGCGAACTGGAATACCTTCGCCTGCATATCTAAATGGTTCAAGTTCACGATCCCACGGACCGCCAATAACTTCATCTACTGCGTCAACTAGAGAAGCCCCTTGCGCAGTCGCGTTGACTATTGCCGTGCGAAGTTTTTCCTCCGATATAAAACTCTCACCAAAGACACCCATTGGGCTTCGCCAAATTCCATGTGAAGGTGTTGATACGAAACGCTGTCCATCAAAGCCAGGACTTGGTTCTTCAGTAATTTCAAATCTTAAGTTTGGAAAACCGCGAAGTGCTACTGCGATTTTTGCTGACAAATCTGGCGCCCCGACCCAGGAAATTTCGCTGCGAACTGTGCCTGCAGCAACTGGCTGCGATACCCATTCCAAATTCACTGGCGTGCCCAATAGGCCACCTAAAGCCCATTCAATATGTGGGCTTAATGCTCGCGGGCTGCTATGAATGAACACAACGCCACGCGTGGTTGTCGAACTCGACATTTCGCTTCCTCCTGACTTCCTACAAACTGCCTTCCCCGACACGTTGTAGGACTCCAAGGAGTACTTAGGAAGAGAATAACCCCATGCGTCACATAAATACCACCTGACCCAGTGATTAACTTAATTTATTAATGAAATCCAGATGTTTAATGGGTTTTAGTCCTTGTTTTGCTCGACATTTTGCGAGATTCGCTGCGCCTGCTTTCCCAGAACCGGGACCCAAATTCAACGGCCAAGGCGTAACCTAAGCCTAGAATCGCATCAATTATGTAGTGCTCGCCACCAAAAACCAGGGCAAATGTCATCAAACTGACATAAAAAACAAAAAACGTTCGCAGCTTTAAGCCAGCTCGCGCCCAAAAGAATAAGGAAATCGTAACTGCCATGCCAGCGTGTAACGAGGGTATGGCTGCCACTTGGTTAACAACGCCCTGCCCAAGAGAAATAATCTGACCGGCAATTGGCAACCCAATTATTTCCCAGCCCCTAGTTGCGATTCGAGCAACTGGCTCCCCTATGCCTTCCTTGGCTGCATACCAAGGCGGGGCTGCTGGAACTAAAAGGTATGTAACTAGTGAGGCAAAAGAAATGGTGATAACCCGTCTTGCAAACATTGCCCAGAGCGCACGATTTTTTATGTACAGGATTCCAACTAGCGCCCAAGGTACAAAAAAGTGGGAAACATAAACGAGCGCAACTAAGGACTCCCACCAAGCAACTTGGTTTGGTTTATAAAGATTTTGCTGCAACCAAACAGTAGGAATCTGGCCATTAAATAACCAGCCAAACCAGGAAAGCTCGATGTTGTAAATTTCTTCAACACGCACTTTAAAGCCAAACGTATCCGCTGCTCCGCGCGAATAGTCATAACCATAGAGCAATAGAAAAAACGGTACCCAATCAGCAAATACTCGAGCTGCCCTCGTTGTCGTGCCGATTGCGAAAGCCAGTGACGCTGTCACAATCATCAACAGTTGAGTAGCTCGATCAAATGGAATGCCCTGCCAAATCACGTAACCCCCGGCTAACGTCACCCAAATCGCGACGGCAAACTTTCGCTCAATAGGCCAGGACCGCATATGAATTGCACATCTTTCTTTTCAGGGTTGAACCTAGCCTAATAGGTGCTTTCGGGCACAATAGGTTCATGTCCGCGCTACGCATCTCGCAAGTCTCGAGCATTGCTGAGATGGAAGACGTCAGCAACTTTTTTTGCCGAGTCTGGGCTGGTGGCCCCGAAGTTGTTCCCTTTGATTTGGGTTTAGCAGTTTTACATGTTGGTGCTTACTGCAGCGCTGCTTACCATGACGAGGAAATGGTTGCTGCTTCCTTTGGTTTTCGTGGAGTTTTTCAAGGTAAACAAATTTTGCACTCACATGTAACGGGATCATTTAAGCCAGGCGCTGGTTTTGAACTTAAGCAACATCAATTCAATTGGGCTAAAGAACAAGGAATCAGCGGAATAACTTGGTCCTTTGACCCACTGGTTCGTAAAAATTGCGTATTTAATTTCGTCAAACTAGGCGCAACGGCAGTTGAATACTTGCCTAATTTTTATGGCACCATGACTGATGAAATAAACGCTGGCGATGACTCAGATCGGCTATTTGTCTATTGGGATTTAGCAGCAAAACATTCAAACCAAAATAATCCCAGCAAGTCAGTGAGTGTTGAAATACCCGAGGACATAGCGCAGCTTCGGAAAACTGATTTGGTAAGTGCGCAAAACTGGCGCAAGCAAACGCGCGCGTTAATCGAACCACTCCTTGCTAAGGGATGGACTATTTCAGGTATGAAAGATCGAACGCACTTATTAATAGCCCCACCTAACTAGCGCGATAATCAGTAAAGGATTGTTATGAAGCTTGAAGCAGTAGAACTCATTCGCTTAAATGTTCCACTAAAGTCAGCATTTCGAACTTCGGAAGGCTCAGTCACTGTGCATGAAGTCGTTTGGGTGCACGCAATCACGGACGTCGGCGAAGGCTGGGCAGAGTGCGCAGCAAATGCCTTGCCTGATTATTCAAGTGAATATCACACTGGCGCTGGCGCAGTCTTGCAAGAATTTTTTATTCCCGAGCTTATGAAACTTGGAAACGATCTAACAGCTGAGAAAGTTGCACCTGCTTTGCATTGGGCAAAAGGGCATCGCATGGCTAAAGCAGCACTTGAAACAGCAGTACTTGATGCTCAGCTGCGCGCTGCTAATACTTCATTCGCAACTTATTTAGGCGCAGTTAAAACCAAAGTTCCAGCCGGAGTTTCTGTCGGCATCATGGATTCCCTTCCGGAGTTAATGGGGTTTGTTGAGGGCTACCTAGCCGATGGTTATTTGCGAATAAAACTAAAGATCGAACCAGGCTGGGATTATGAACCAGTGAAACTTGTGCGCGAAACTTTTGGATCAGAATTATTGCTGCAAGTAGATGCAAACACTGCCTATACGCGTAATGATTTTGACTTGCTTAAGCGACTTGATGAATTCAATTTATTACTGATTGAACAACCAATTGAAGAAGAAGACATCTTGGGCCACAAGAAACTTGCTGACTACATCCAGACACCAGTTTGCCTAGATGAATCAATTGTTTCTGCTGGTGTGGCTCGCGATGCCATTGAACTTGGCGCCACTGAAATCATTAACATAAAACCAGCTCGAGTTGGTGGGTACCTTGAGGCCGTGAAGATTCACGATATCGCCCAAGCGGCTGGAATTCCAGTTTGGTGTGGTGGCATGTTGGAGACCGGAATCGGTCGAGCTGCGAACTTGGCGTTAGCGGCATTACCTAACTTCACTTTGCCTGGCGACACATCGGCTTCAGCTCGCTACTTTGAAACGGACACCACGGCGCCATTTGTATTAGTAGATGGACATATTGATGTGCCAACGGGTCCTGGAATTGGCGTTGATCCGATTAGCGAAGTGGTGCAGCGCTATACCGTGTCCAATACGTGGGTTAAATAATTACTTCGTTGAACTAAGCTTTGGAAAAAGCGCTGGCACTTTTGCTTTGTATGCTGCGTAACCCTTGTACTTTGCGCTAAGAAGTATTTCTTCCCAGCGAATCTTGTAAACCAAAAGTCCAAGTAAGCCAAACCAAACTATTAACTGGGCCCAGACCCCGCTGGAAACAACCAGTCCCATGGTTAGCACTAATAGTCCGGTATAAATCGGATGACGCAGCCGAGCATAAATTCCAGTTGTAACCAATGCGCCAGAATCAACGGGAACTGGGTTTGCCGTTAATGACTTGCCAAGTCCACGAAAACCAGCAAATAGCAGGATCAAACCTAGGAAAAGAAGCACCGTTCCAGCCACATTTGCTTGCGGATTGACGTTTTGGCTATCTGGGAAAAGCGCAAGAATAAGAATCAAACCAAATTGCGCAAAAACTAAGAGCCGACCTTTTTGTGAATCATCCATGTGAAAAATTCTACCTAATAATCTTTGGCACTAACCTCTAGTTATGGGCAAAAACGTAATCGCGGGTGCACTCGCTGTGTTATTGCTTACCGGCTGTGGCGTCGCAATTCCAACTGGTTACCGTCCTCCGCAAAATACAACGCCAGCCACAAGTGTCACCATTCTGGATGTTGCGCAACGCCAGTCCCCAATAGAAATCTCAGGTACCACTCTTTCGGGCAAAGATTTTTCAACGTCAGAATTTGATGGCATTGTCATAGTTAATGCTTGGGCATCTTGGTGTGCGCCGTGTCGCGAAGAATGGCCCACTTTCATAGAGATTGAGTCCGCGTATCCACAAATTAACTTGCTCGGATTAAACCAAGCCGATGATCTAAGTGCTGCTAAAGATTTTGTCCAAGATGCTGGTGGCAGCTGGACGCACTTACAAGACGTCGATCAGTTACTTGCCTTGGAAAGTGAAACCATCTCTGGCAATTTCTTACCTGGCACAATCGTGTTAGATAAACAGCATCGAATCGCCGCCAAGTTTGTCGGAAAAGTTACTGAGCCAGAATTAACCCAAATTATTGAGCAACTTCTAGCTGAGTAACCTAACCAATTGCTTCACCAGCGGCTTCTTGCTGCGCCGCATGCTGTTGCGCGCCAGTACGAAGTGGTACCTCACGCAGAAATAGTGCCAAAACAAATCCAATTGCCGTTAGTGGCGCTGCCGCCAAGAACACAACGTGGAAAGACTGCACAAACGCATGGTAAATAACCGCCTGAAGGTCCGGGCTGAATTCAGTTATTACCGAAGTGTTGTTCTTAAGCTGCTCAAATTTTTCTGGCGTGGCTCCAATTAGCGCAAGCGGATTTGTCACAGCTAGTTGCTTTACGCCCTCTGGAATGTTTATCGTCAATCGACTTGCGTAAAGCGAACCAAACAATGCCACTCCAACGGTTCCACCAACAGAGCGAAAGAAAGTATTAGCACTTGTTGCAATTCCAAGATCCTTCATCTCAACTGAGTTCTGTAGGGCAATGACAATAGTTTGCATTGATAGTCCAAGGCCAGCACCGATAAGCAAAGCGTAAATAGCTAATTGCCAAAATGGTGTTGTTTCATTCAAAGTAGAAAGTGCCAAAATGCCAACGGTCATTATGGCCAGACCCATGACGGGATAACGCTTGTAGTGACCATGCTTACTAATTAGCTTGCCGCTGAGAATAGACATTGAAACAATTCCCATCATGAAAGGAATCAGTTTCAGCCCAGCAGCTGTAGCCGAGTCGCCCTGCACAACTTGCAAAAAGAGCGGCAACATGATGATCGCGCCAAACATTCCAGCGCCAATAATAAAGCCAAGTGCAGAAGTTAACGAGAAAGTGTGATTCTTAAATAACTCCAAAGGCAAGATTGGTTCCTTGGCTCGCTTTTCCTGAAGTAGGAACAAGATCGTCAAAAGTAATGCGAAACCAATGGTGCTCAGTGTCTTTCCGCTGGTCCAGCCAGACTCTGGTCCAAAAACCGAAACACCAAATAGCAGTGCAGTAACTGCAGACACCATAAGAATTGCGCCCGCGTAATCAATGCTGTGCTTGCGGCGAAGAGTTGAGGCGCGAAGTGAGGAAGAAGTTAAAATGAGAGCCAGAATTCCAAAAGGAAGATTGATGTAAAAAATCCAGCGCCAGCCGGCAATACCAAATACTGTCGCACTGTCTGAAAAGAAGCCACCGAGTAGTGGACCTGCGACTGCGGAAAGTCCCCACACTGCGCCAAAGTATCCCTGGTAACGACCGCGCTCACGCGGTGAAACTAGGTCACCAATAATGACGAAAGTCAGCGCCATCAAGCCACCAGCACCAAGACCTTGAATTGCGCGGAAAGCAATGAGTTCGAACATGTTTTGTGCAGCACCCGCCAAGAACGAGCCAATTAGAAAGGTTACGATCGCAAATTGGAATACTGGTCGCCGTCCATAAAGGTCAGAGATTTTTCCATACAGCGGAGTTGACGCTGTGGATGTAAGTAAATAAGCAGTCACAACCCAGGTGTAATGCGATAAGCCATTGAAGTCTTCGACAATGCTCTTTAAGGCAGTGGCAACAATAGTCTGATCCAGCGCGGCTAACAGCATGCCGACCATAAGGCCGCTTAAAACAACCATGATTTCTTTATGAGTTGCTGGAGCCACAGGTGACTGGCTGATGGAATTTTGGGCCTGGCTGGACATATTTATCCTCAGAAAAGGTGCTAAGGGATCATGGCACTCGGCAAATTTAGTTCAAATTTCAATCTCTTGCACAGCGTAGCACTCGGTTAATGGTTGAATTGAGCCATGGCTACTCCAGAAAAAGAAACCGACCCAACTAAAGCAGCGTTTTTGGCTGCCTTGGAAAAAAAGAAATCTGGTGGAGCAAAGTCAGCAGGTTCAGCAAGCACTTCAGAGGCCTCAAAAGCTAAGTCATCTGGTCCAGCAGCTCGCCGGATGTCGCGCCGACGTAGCGGTAGTTCTTAAACTTTTCTTAAATCCGAATTCGAGACCCAGTTGGATCAAAAACTGCGTCCGACATAACTTGTGCGTCAACTACTCGCCCACCACAAGATACTTGCACAACGTCGCCTTCAATACTTTCAATGGGCAGCCAACCAAGTGCAATTGGAAATCCAAGTGACCAGCCAAATTCTGCGCTGGTGATGTAACCAGCATTCTTGCCAACAATAAAGATCGGTTGTCCAACTGTCGGCACGACGTCAACCTCTCGCAATTGCAAAGTGCGTAATCTTCGACCAGTAAGGCGACTTGCTGCCTTAAGTCCGATGTGGTCACCATCGCTTCGCACTGCAAATTCCAGACCCGCTGAAGTCGGCGTATCTTCGCGACTCATGTCACTTCCCCAGGCTCGATAACCCTTTTCAAGTCGCAAACTAGTTAACGCACCTCGACCTACAGGTATTGCGCCAACGTTGTTGGCCTGCTGCATGATCGCTTTCCAAAGTCGCAGACCCCCAGAGGAATCACTGGATAGTTCCCAGCCCAACTCGCCAACGTAAGACACTCGCACCGCAGTTACTGCAACACCAGACACAGCCGTTTCTTTCGCCGTGAAATACTTGAACTGATTATTTGTTAGATCAGTGTCAATGATTGGCGCAAGGATCTCGCGCGCTGCTGGTCCCCAGACTGCAACACAACACGTGCCATTTGTGACGTCTTCAATATGTACGTTAAACCCTGCTGCAACGGACTTGAGCCAGTACGCATCGCGCGGACTATTTCCACCAACTAGGAATCGATCCACTGCTAACCGACTGATGGTCACATCGGAAACTATTCCGCCAGTGTGATCCAGTAGCAAAGTGTAAGTAACCGAACCAATTTCGCGATCAACACTGCGCGCTGCAGCAAAACTTAAAAAGGCAGCAGCATCTGGGCCCATGACATTTATTCGACGCAGTGAAGTCATGTCAAAAATTCCTGCAACTTCGCGAGTCTTTAAATGTTCGGCGCCAGACATTGGTGACCAAAATCGACTTGACCATTCATCGCGCTTAGGAACTTGCAATCCCTTGAGCAGCGCAGCGTTGGACTCATACCAACGCGGGCGTTCCCAACCCGAGGTATCAAAGAAGGCAGCACCAAGTTTTTCTTGTTCGCTATAGAACGGCGACATCCGAACGCCTCGCGGACTATTTGAAGGTTCAGCTGGATGATGAATCGCGTAAGTATCAACGTAGGCATTGTCACAACGTTGCTCGAAATCAACTCGCGTTAACTCGGCGTTATCAAATCTTGTTAAATCTCCGGGGGCAAAATCTATGTCCGGCGCAATTCCGCAAATAGCCTGGGCCAATGAGCGTGCAGCGCCAACTGAATGCGTTGCCCAAACACATTCCAAAACCCACAACCCATCAACTGTTGGTGCTTGACCCATAAGTGGCAAGCCATCAGAGGAGTAGGGAAATACCCCGTTGTAAGCAGTTTCGAGTTTGCGGTCCTTAAGCACTGGAGCAATTAAAAAAGTTTCGGCCCAGCCTGGATCCCAATCAACTTGAGTGAATGGCAATTTAGATGGATCAGCTAAGTTTTGCGAGTTACGGACCATGTCAGCATCAGATACTGGAAGTGCTCGGTGATTAAAAGAGCCAATTCCAGCGCATTGACCTTCATCGCGTATATATATGCCGCCCTCCCAATGGCGAATAATCGGCAAGCTGGCATCTACTGCTTTATACGGCGCCAAAACTTCAAGTGGTTCAGTTATTGCATACAGATGTTCCATGGCAACCAGCGGAAGCACTACGCCTGTGCTGGCTGCAATTGAATTGCCCCAACCACCGGCAGTAATCACAACTAAGTCGGCGGCAATGACACCATTCGGGGTGCGCACTCCAGAAACTTTTGATTCCTTCGTTTCGATGGAAAGTACTTTTGTGTCACCAATAAATTTCGCGCCATTTGATTGTGCGCGTTCACCCTGAGCTTGGGCGCTTCGAAGTGCCTTACCAATTCCTTCTCGAGTTGTAACGTAGCCACCAATAAACGATGTGGGATCCAGCAGTGGATTTAAATCAGCACATCGCTGGGGATCTAAAAGTTCACCAGAAAATCCCCAAGACTGTGCGAACTCACTTCGCCGCTCTAAGTAGTTCAGGCGTTCCTGGGATTGTGCAATTTCAATGGCGCCAACTGGATAAAAGCATGGCTCACCAGCAACGTCCATTGTCATAAGTTTTTCAATTGTGTAATCGGCAAACAAATGCATCATTTTAGATGCGCTCGTGCGGGTCATGAGTCCTGGTGCATGTGAGGTGGCCCCACCCGTTTTCCAAATTGGACCTTGGTCAATCACGGTCACATCAAGTTGCCCTAATTGGGTGAGTTCATCAGCAAGCGCTGTTCCAGCTATTCCGGCGCCAACTATCACGATCTTCTGGGTAGCCAACAAAACTCCTCTAGAACTTAATTGCTTAAAGGCTATCTAATGGCCCTTAAAACTTCTCAGCGAATATAGTGGCAAATCTGCTCCAAATAAGCGGCTAAGTTAACTCGCTCAAATCAGGTGGGACATCCACGCTATGCGCCATTAGATCTTGCGCATTTATGTATTCCAATGCTGATTCATTCGTTGCAGCTAACACAACACCGCACGCTGCGCCATCTTCGAGGGCTTGCTGCCACCTTGGTGCGCAGACTGCCCAGCGGTCTCCTGGCTTTAAGCCAGCAAATCCAAATTGTGGAGCGGGTGTGGATAAGTCATTACCAACTGACTTTTGATGCGCAAGAAATTCAGCGGATACCACAGCGCAAACAGTATGACTTCCAAAATCGCTTTCATCAGTAGTGGTGTATCCATCACGAAAATAACCAGTGACTGGGTCTAATCCACACATCTCTAATGGATGACCAAAAATATTGTTCTGCATGTCTCTAGGTTCTCACATAGCACTATCTTCGGCACGTCAGTAGAAACTATTAACAGGCAAATTCCAGCGTGCATCTGAAGTCATGAACAGCGGGCTATTTCGCCATTTCCCGGTTAAATAATGTTAATTCTGCTCGAAGTCACATCTATTAGCTCAACTGAGTCCTACTGTTAGATATGAATGGATTGCAACGTACCGATGAGCTTTCAATCCTTGTTATCGAAGATGATCCGTTCACCCGCACGACTATCGCTGGCGCTCTAACTAATGCTGGGCTAAGGGTCGTTGCCGCAACAGGTGGTGCCAGAAGTGCTATCTACGCGTTCACCATTCAAAATCCTGACGTCATTGTTGCAGATTTAGATTTAGGTTTTGGGCCAACCGGTATTGATCTTGCGCGCAGCTTTAGGTTGCGTAACCCTAAATTAGGTATCGTTGTCTTAACCAGTTACACCGATCCGCGACTACTCCGAAACAACATTCCAACAATGCCTCCGGGATGTGAGTACCTGGTGAAAAATCAAATCTCAGAAATTCAGTCACTGAAAGCCTCGGTCACTCAAGCATTCGCCAATGTAAATTCAAAAGTCTTGGTATCCACTGGCTCGCGCATACCTGAATGGAATCACGATTTAACCCAAGTACAGATCGAAACTCTTCGAATGGTTGCTCAAGGACTAAGTAACGCAGAAATCGCACATCAGCGTTTTGTATCTGAAAAGGCAGTCGAGCAAACCATCTCCAAAATAGCCAAAGCTTTAGGCATACCAGCTGCAACAAATCAAAATCAGCGTGTTCACATTGCTAGAATCTATTTTCGGCTTGCTGGTCAATCGCACTAAGTTGCTAAGAGAGCAGCCCCCCCCCACCAACAGTTATTGAAACTGAATCAATAGGAAAAATATTGATGTAACTGTTTAAGACCCCACCACCAGAACCACTGACTCCTGAAATTCCGCCGTCACCACCGCCGACTAAAAGTGCCTTTCCGA
>Ga0209390_10000857_pt1 | contig 60569 bp, 52 predicted proteins | sample BON01_FD_187212 | JGI IMG/M metagenome (GOLD analysis project Ga0209390, IMG submission 187212) | Freshwater microbial communities from Lake Bonney liftoff mats and glacier meltwater in Antarctica - BON-01 (SPAdes) (version 2) | ecosystem: Environmental > Aquatic > Freshwater > Ice > Glacier...
TTTTTTTTTGCTTATTTATTTTTTTTTTTTTTTGTTTAGCATGTATAAACTTTATACATTATGAAAAAATTATTATTGCTAGCAGCTTTTATGGTTGCATCGTTTTCATTTGCAAATGAAAAAACAATTGAAATTGTTGTAGAAAACAATGTTCAAACAGTTTCAATTGAAACTCAACAAACGGAGACAGTATTTTTGTCAAAAGAAGAAATGTTGAAAATGAGATACTGTTGGACATCTTCAATGTCGTGGTTGACAGGTAATACTGCTACAGGTATGGATGGAGAAGTATTATATGAGGTAATTACTTACACTTGGACATCTTGTATTGAAATTTAGTCTAAATTAACAAAATCAAAATTCATTGTTTTTCAAAAATTTGAAAAACAATGAATTACAAAAAAAATTGAAATGAAATTAAATATTTTTTTATTTTTATTAGTATGTTTTAATACATATGCACAAACAATTAGTATAGATTATTCCGAAAACAGAAAAATCAGTGCAGAAAAATTAGAAAATATACCAAGATTTGCAAGAGAGGAAGTTTTGAAACCTAAATTATTTAATTTAATTTATTCCAATGGCAAATCTTTATACAAAGCAATAGAAAGTAGTGATGATAATAAAACTACTGAAAGTAAAAAAGTAACGGAGAAACAAACTGATGATTTAGTTGAAATTAATACTGTTGCTACAAAAATTACAAGCAAAAAGTCAGAAAGATTTTTTTTTAAAAATTATATAAACAAAGAAATGCTATTTGTTTGGCCACACATGAGTGATAATATATATGGTAAAGATACCATACAAAATTGGGACTGGAATATTATTGATGAAACCAAAACAATTGAAGGGTTTAAATGCAAAAAAGCAATATCAAATTGGCTTGGTTATGATTTTACGGCTTGGTATACAGAAGATATTGCTATTTCTATAGGTCCAGATAGATTTGATGGATTACCTGGATTAATACTTTATGTTTCTACTCCTAATTTTGAATGGAAAGTGGTTAAGATAAACCAAACAAATAACGAAACAAAAATTGAAGAGCCTAATTTTGAAAATAAAAAAATAAAAACATTATCAGAAATAAACGACATTTTTATAAATAAAATGAAAAACCACACCCCTTCAAAAACGATAACACAAGATGGTAATACAACAATAACTAGGGAGAATACAATAATCAAATAAATGAAAAAAAAATTATTAATTATCATAATAATTTCTTGTTTTCATTTTTCTCATAGTCAAAATATAACTGGTTTTGTAAAAGATAGCTTACAAAACCCAGTTGTATTAGCTAATGTTCAAATAGAACAAAACAATAAATTTACACAAACAGATGCAAACGGTTATTTTAGTTTAAAAGTAGAAAACTTAAAATTTCCACTTGCTATTAAAATATCTCACTTATCTTTTGAAACAAAAGAAAAATTAATAGAAAATTTTAATCCAATAACTATTGTATTAAAAACTAAAACTAATCAATTAAAAGAAGTTGTTATAAATAGTAAATCGTTTGATATTATTGAAAAAAATGATACTCTTAAATATAATTTAAAACAATTACTTAACGGTTCAGAAGTAAAGTTAAAAGATATTTTAGAAAAATTACCTGGTATATCTATTGATGACAACGGTAAAATTCGCTACAACGGTAAACAAATTAACAATTTATTAATTGATGGCGATGAATTTTTTAAGGATAATCATCAATTAGCAACTGAAAATCTAACGGCTGAAATGATAGAAAAAATTGAGGTTTTAAAAAATTATCAAAAATTTTCTACAGTAAATGGTTTTGAAAGTAGTGGTGTAACAGCATTAAATGTTGGGCTAAATGATAAATTTAAAAATATTTTTAAAGGAAATTCTGAAAATGAATTAGGTTATAAAAAACAATATAAAACACATAATAATTTTTTTAATTTTGGTAAAAAAGCTAAATTTAATCTTTTAACTGATTTAAATAATACTAATTATTCCGTTATTTCTGTTACAGATTTTATAAGTTTAAAAAAAAATATTGGAAAAAAAATAATTGGCGAAACCAACTCTTCTGGGTTAATATTAGAAGATGAATTGCCTCCTTTTTTATTTTCAAATGATGATGCTAAAACAAAAGATTTAAAAAATTATACTTTAAATTACACTAATAAACTTAATTCAAAAAAAAGAATAGAATTTGTTTCAATTTTTAATAAATTAAATGTTTTACAAGAAACAAATAAAGTTCAAACATTTTTTCAAGAAAATAGCCCAAATATATTAAAAACAGAGAAAAATATTGGTAGCTCATTATTTTTTTCAAACACATTTACTTACGAAAACAAAATTAATCAAAATTCATTTTTAAATTTAAATTCTTACTTATTTTACAGCGAAAACAAACAAACAGATGATTTAATTAATTCATTTTCTACTTTTCAAAATTCATTTTCCAACAACAATAAAATAGATAACATTCTTATAGGTTATAATGTTTCTTTTAAGAACAAAATTTCTGAAAGAACATTATTTGAAACTGTTTTCTTTAATGATTTTGAAAGTAATTTAAATAATAGAAATATCAAATCAAATGAAACATTAAGTCAATTTAATATCTCAACTAATAATTTAGAACAAAATACCAAATATTCCATTTTTAGTATAGGTATAAAGTCAACCTTGACTTTCAAAAGAATAAAGGGAAGTTATACTATAAATTTTAAATCAATTTTTGATAATGAAAACTTAAATAATAATAGCTTAGAAAATTCACAATACCATTTTGATACAAGATTTTACAAAACGAATAATTCATTAGGATTTAAGTATAATTATACATCAAACGAAAAGTTTAAATATTATTTTGGTTTAGAAGTTATAAATTACAACTATAATGTTTCTAATAGATTAAGTCAAACCGTTAACGATATTTTACCTAATGTTAATTTAACTTATAAGTTCAATTCAAAAATAAGTACAACTCTTGGATATAATGCATCGATTAATAATCCATCAATTTATAACTTTTTAGATGGTAATATTATACAAGATTATCGAACAATATTAAGTAATAATAATTTAATTAATAAAAAACTTAAGTCTCAAAGCCTTCAATTTAATTTATCTTACACAAATAGTAAATCAAATATATTTTCGATATTAAATATAGTTTCAACAAACAACAACAAAGTTATAGGCAAAACGTTTACAAATTCAAATATATTAACTTTAGAAAAATTTGATTACTTAAATACGGACAAATCAAATTATTCATTATTTGTTTTTGACAAAAAGTTTTATTCAATTCCTTATGGTGTAAATATTGAATCGTTAAATTCAATTTCAATAAAAAATACAATTATAAATAGTATTAATTCAACAAACAATTCTTCTCAAAATAAAATAAATTTAGGACTTAAGTCTTATTATAAATCAAATGATTTTAATTTTAATATTGGTATAGAATATTTAAACAGTGTTACTAAAAACAATTATTTTAACACAAAAAATGAGTTTCAAAGGATAAGTCCTTTATTAAAATTAAATGGAGTTATTTTGGAAGATAAAGTTAATTGGAATATAAATTCAAATTATTATTTATACAAAACATCTTCTCTAATAAGTAACAATATTTTCGATTTAGGATTTAAAATTTCTTATAGAAAAAACAATGTTGATTATTACATAAAAGGAAATAATATTTTAAACATTAGACCAAATAACATTAAAAATAGCATCAATTACAATCAAATTTATGTTGAAGAAATTTTACTTAATTCATTATCAGGTTATATAAATATAGGCTTAAATTTTTCATTTTAACAAACTACAAACTAATTCTAACCACATAACCTTCGCTACTTCTTACATTAAAAACAGTCCCATCTTCAAATACTAAATACTGTCCTTTAATTCCAATAATTCTTCCAGTAAATAAAGGAGATTTTTCTAGATTTAAACTATTAATTTTTGTTGGATAATTATCTATAGGAAAATGAATGTCGTATAATTTTTGTTCTTCAGTAAAATAAGGTTTTACTTCTTCTGGTAGCCATTGTAATACGGTATTTCTTTCTGCAATTAAATCTGCATCTGGTACATTATTTTTAAGCATTTTTTGCCAACTTGTTTTATCTGAAAAGTAGTTTTTTAATGCAACTTCAGTTATTCCAGCTAAATATCTATTTGGCACTTCTACAATTGGAATTGCTTTTATTGCTCCTTGATCTATCCATCGCGTTGGAACTTGTGTTTTTCTAGTAACACCTACTTTTACGTCGCTAGATAACGCTAGATATACAATATGTGGTTGTAATTGTACTCTTTTTTCATAAGCTAAATCTCTATCTTCAATATCTAAATGCGCAGTACTCAATTCTGGACGCATAATCCAATCGCCTACAGATGCGCTACTCATAAAGCAATCATAGCAATAACCTTGTCTGAAAATTTTCTTTGGTTTGCCACAATTTAAACATTGATAACCCTTAAACAAAATCGTAATATCTTTCCCAATTAATTGGTTTACATTTAAAAAATTATCTTCAAAAACCAAATAGTATTGTATAGGATTTAAAAATTCTGTTTGCATTTTTCGCAACACGCCTTGATATTTCATGCTTTAAAGTTTTGTTTTTAAATAGTATAAAAAATAAAAAAATGCTATTTTTGGTAAAGTTATTATTCATAACGCATAATTCATAATTAAAAGATGGCTTTACCAATAATTAATTCTATTGCTTCTTGGTTTTTAAAAAAACGAATTCATCAAATTGAATTGTTCATTAAATATCCTAATGAAGTACAAGAAGAATTACTTTTTAATTTAATTAAGAATGCTGAAAATACAATTATAGGTAAGGAATTTGAATTTTCTTCTATAAAAAGTTATGCTGCTTTTTGTGATCGTATTCCTGTTTCTACTTATGAAGAACTTGCTCCAATAATCAAACAGACTAGAAAAGGAACTCAAAACGTTTTTTGGCCTACTACCATTAAATGGTTTGCAAAATCTAGTGGTACAACAAATGCTAAAAGTAAATTTATTCCTGTAAGTAATGAATCATTAGAAGGCTGTCATTACAAAGCAAGTAAAGACTTACTGTGTTTATATTTGAACAACAATCCAGAATCTCAAATGTTTATTGGAAAAAGTCTGCGCCTTGGCGGAAGTAAACAAATGTATGAAAACAATAATACTTTTTTTGGCGATTTATCAGCAATATTGATAGACAATATGCCTGTTTGGGCTGAGTATAGCTCTACGCCAAGCAGCAGAGTTTCTTTGATGAGCAATTGGGAAGAAAAACTTCCTGCTATTATAAATGAAACTATAAATGAAAATGTAACTAGTTTAGCGGGAGTTCCTAGTTGGATGCTCGTATTACTTAATAAAGCATTAGAAGAAACGGGAAATAAGAATATTTTAGATATTTGGCCAAATGCAGAAGTCTATTTTCATGGTGGTGTAAATTTTGAACCTTACAGAGAACAATATAAAAAACTGTTTCCAAAAGACGATTTTAAATATTATGAAATTTACAATGCTTCCGAAGGTTTCTTTGCAATTCAAGACTTAAATGATTCTAGTGAATTACTGCTAATGTTGGATTATGGCATTTTCTATGAATTTATACCAATGGATACTTTTGGTACAAAAGAACAAAAAGTAATTCCATTAAGTCAAGTAGTACTTTTTAAAAACTATGCTTTAGTAATTACAACTAATTCAGGATTATGGCGATATTTAATTGGCGATACTATACGTTTTACTTCCATAAGTCCGCATCGTATCAATGTTACAGGAAGAACGAAACACCATATAAATGTTTTTGGGGAAGAATTAATGGTAGAAAACACAGATAAAGCAATTGCTCTAGCCTGCAAAGAATTTAATTGTGAAATGATGGACTATACAGTTGCTCCTATTTTTATGGAAGGAAGAGAAAAAGGAGCGCACGAATGGATTATAGAGTTTAAAAAAAATCCAGAAAATTTAGAGAAATTTAGTGTATTTTTAGACCGCTCTTTGCAAGAATTAAATTCCGATTATGAAGCAAAAAGAAGCAATAATATTACATTAAACCAATTAAAAATAAATATAGCCCGAAAAAATTTATTTTATGATTGGTTAAAAAATCAGAATAAATTAGGCGGGCAAAATAAGGTTCCCCGTTTATCAAACGACAGAAAATATTTAGAATCTATACTCGAAATACAAGAAATTTTAACTTAAAAATGAAATTATGAAATTATGAAAAAGAAAACTTTAATTGTTGGAATACTGGGAATTTTCTTTCTAGTGTCATGTGGACCAAGAAGATATGGTTGCGGTCCAAACAGAAGATGCGAAATTAAGCAGGAAGTATTAAAAACACCTTTACAGAAACACACAAAAAATAGAAACACACAAAATAGTTAATTAATTAACTATTTTTAAAATAAAGAAACGACTTAGCGAAAACTGAGTCGTTTCTTTATTTTAGTGCATCTCTTTATACACAAAACACACAATAATATTATAAAAAAAACTGTAATTCTAAATAAACTTATATTTTTGCAACTGTTCTAAAAAAAACCTAATAATCAGAAATTTTATTTTTATGAAATTTACATATAAAATCATACTTATAGCATTAATAATTAGCAATTCCTTGTTTGCACAAGAACCAAAACGTTTAGATGGAAAGGATTCTATAATAAATATTATAAGTGCTTCTACAAAAGGAGTTCGCTACATCTTAAATGATACAGGAATAAATTCTGAATTAAATGAAATTGGCACTTCTTTCTTTAAAAACAAATTCATCATTATGTCAAATAAAAAAAGAAGGCATTATGAAACAACCGAAAACGAAACCACAAATACAATAAACAATAATCTTTATTGTGTAGATGTAAAAGAAAATGGTGATTTAAGCTTTCCCTTACTATTTTCAAGTGTACTTGATTCAAAAGATAACGAAGGCTCTATTGCGTTTTCTCCTGATGAAAAAACCATCTATTACACACAAGAAAATAGTAAAAAAGATGGCAAATTAGAATTATACACCGCTACATTAGATTTAGAATCAAAAGAAAACTGGACAAATATTACTAAAGTAGACTTAAATACAAATGGTTATTCTATAGAAACTCCAAGCATTTCTCCTGACGGAAAAAAAATATTTTTTGCAACAAATATGCCTGGCGGAATTGGCGGATTTGATTTATATGAAGCTACAATTAACAAAGACGGAACATACGGAAATCCTATAAATCTTGGTGCAAATATAAATACAGTAGAAGACGAAAAATTTCCAACCATATCCACAAATAATAAACATTTATATTTTTCTTCAAAAGGACACATGAATATTGGTGGATATGATGTTTTTAAATCCTCTATGGTAGAAGGTAAATATTTACCAGCTTTAAACTTAGGAGTCACTTTAAATTCAAGAAGAGATGATTTAGCATTTGTACTCGTTTCAGAAGATAAAGGATATTTATCCACAGATAAATACCAATCTGGAAATTTTGATATATTAAAGTTTGAAGTAAAACGTTTTGATAAAAATAATCCAACTTTTACTATTGTTGAGGCATTAAGTCAAATTGTTTTACCAGGTGCCAAGGTGATAATTAAAAACGAATTTGGTGATATTGTTACACAAACAATTTCTGACGTTAACGGAAAAATTAAAATAGTGTTAAATCCTGTTTCTTACAATTACATTACAGTTGAAAAAGAAGGATACGAAACTTTTACGTCTAATTTTACTTCTGAAAACTTAATTAATTCTCCTATTCAATTAACACAGTCTAAACCAGAAATTACTGCAGATGCTATTATAATAGAAAATATTCTCTTTACATTTAATAAAGAAATTATCAAGTTGGAATCTGAATTATCATTAAACAAAATTATAACTGTTTTAAATGAATTTCCAGAAATGAATTTAGAAATTAATGCACATACAGATAATAAAGGGAAAGATGCATACAATCTTATATTATCTGAAAAAAGAGCAAAATCTACTGTAGATTACTTAATCTCAAAAGGTGTTTCTAACAATAGGTTAATATATAAAGGTTACGGAGAAACAAAACCATTAAACGATTGTAAAAACTGTACTCCAGAAGAAGACCAAGCAAACAGACGAGTAGATTTTAAAATTATAAAAAAATAATATAATTAACTATTGCTTTAAGATTAATTGCCTTTTTTTCAAAAATACAATTAGGTTTTTAAAACTTTAAATCAAGATATGTAAAAATTAAAACAATCAAAATTAAAAAGAAGTTTAATTGCTTACTTTAAAATTATAAATAAAATGAGTTCGATATAATATTGAGCTCATTCTATTTATAAAACAACTTTTCGTTAATTTGTATTTATGACGCAGGAAATCATTCTAGAAGACAACAAAGAAATTTCGTTACACATAAAACGAGAAGATTTATTACACCCCATTATTTCTGGTAATAAGTTTAGAAAATTAAAATATAATTTAGAAGATGCTAAAGTAAAAGGATTTAAAAAAATTTTAACTTTTGGCGGTGCATTTTCAAATCATATTTTAGCAGTCGCTGCGGCTGGAAAAGAATATAATTTTCAAACTACTGGCATCATAAGGGGAGACGAATTACAAAATAAAATTTCAGAAAATCCAACTTTAAAACAAGCACAAGAACTTGGAATGCATTTTATTTTTGTTACAAGAGAAGAATATCGAAATAAAGAGGAAGAAGTACAACTTGAAGAATGGGGAATCCAAACAAACAATTTTTATATCATTCCAGAAGGAGGCACAAACGAACTTGCAATTAAAGGCTGCGAAGAAATATTAATAAAAGAAGATGAAATTTACACCCATATTTGTTGTTCTATAGGAACAGGAGGCACAATCTCTGGAATTATAAATAGTGCTTCTAAAAATCAAAAAATAATTGGTTTTTCTTCGTTAAAAGGTGATTTTATGTCTAGCCAAATTAGTAATTTTGTAAAAAGAAAAAACTGGATAGTAAATGGTGCTTATCATTTTGGCGGTTATGGAAAAGTAAATGAAGAATTAATTTTATTTTTAAATGATTTTCATAAAAAAACAGCAATACCTTTAGATCCAATTTATACAGGCAAAATGGTTTTTGGGGTTTTAGACTTAATAGAAAATAATTATTTTCCTAAAAACTCTAAAATATTATTAATTCATACTGGAGGGTTACAAGGAATAAGAGGTGTAAACCAGTTACTAATTAAGAAAAATAAAGAAATTATAAATTATGCAATTTAAGAAAACAACTCTTTTGCTTTTAGTATTATTATCTATTAGTTGTGGGTCTAGAAAACCAACCGTTAGAACAGTTTCAAAACCTCGAACTGTTGTTACAAAAAAACCTACTCTTTCTGTCCAACAAAAAAATACTGGTCCAACAGCCAAGGTAGAAACGAACGAAGAACTAGAAGAATTAGAAGCAACTTCAAAAATTTCGATTACTAAAGACAATGTGCAACTTTATATTGATAATTTTCAAGAGATTGCAAAAGAGAACATGAAAAAACACGGAGTTCCTGCTAGTATAACACTTGCACAGGGCGTTTTGGAATCTGGTGCAGGAAAAGGCAGATTGTCAACAATTGCTAATAATCATTTTGGGATTAAATGCCACAAAGGATGGACAGGAGAATCTGTGAAACATGATGACGATGCGTCTCAAGAATGTTTCAGAAAATATAATGACCCCGTTGACTCTTATAAAGATCATTCTCTTTTTTTAACCTCAAGAAGTTGGTACAATAGTCTTTTTAAGTTAGATAAAGGAGATTATGTCTCTTGGGCAAAAGGTTTGAAGGCTGCCGGATACGCAACAGATCCTAAATATCCAAATAAATTAATTGCTATCATTGAACGCTATGAACTGTATAAATATGATGATGAAGTTTTGAACAGAGAAACGAAAACAAAAACCAAAATAAATCCTGAAGAAGTTGAAAATATTTACGTAATTCAACAAGGAGACACATTGTATTCTTTATCGAAAAAACTGAACCTGACAGTTGAAGATATAAAAAAAATAAACGACATGAGAGACAATAACTTGTCCATTGGTCAAAAATTAAAAATAAAATAATGTTATACAAAAGAAGTAGCGAATTATTTGTTGAAGCAAACAAAGTAATACCTGGTGGAGTAAACTCTCCAGTAAGAGCTTTTAAAGGTGTAGGTGGAACTCCCATTTTTATTAAAGAGGCAAAAGGAGCTTATTTATTTGATGAAGACGAAAATAAATATATAGATTACATTAACTCATGGGGACCAATGCTTTTAGGACATGCATATGCACCTGTTGTAAATGCTATTATTGAAAGAGCAAAAAAAGGAACTTCTTTTGGCGCACCTACAGAATTAGAAACTAAAATTGCAAAATTAGCAGTTTCTATGGTGCCAAATATCGACAAAATTAGATTTGTAAATTCAGGAACAGAAGCTTGTATGAGTGCTATTAGATTAGCAAGAGGTTTTACAAATAGAGATAAAATTATTAAATTTTCGGGTTGTTACCACGGGCATTCTGATTCTTTTTTAATTGCAGCAGGAAGCGGATTAAGTACTTTTGGAGTACCAAATAGCCCTGGAGTTACCGAAGGAACAGCAAAAGACACTTTACTAGCAAAATATAATAATTTAGAAAATGTAAAAGCTCTTTTTGAAGCAAACAAAAACCAAATTGCAGCAATTATAATTGAACCAGTTGCTGGAAACATGGGTTGTATTCCTCCAAATGAAGGGTTTTTAGAAGGATTAAGAGAGCTTTGCGACCTGAACAATACATTATTAGTTTTTGACGAAGTAATGTGTGGATTTCGTATTGCAAAAGGCGGTGCACAAGAACTTTACAATATAAAAGCAGATATCGTATGTTTTGGTAAAGTTATAGGTGGCGGTTTACCTGTAGGCGCATTTGCAGCTCGTAATGAAATAATGAATTATCTTTCTCCCGTAGGACCTGTTTATCAAGCAGGAACATTATCTGGAAATCCATTAGCTATGGCTGCTGGATATGAAATGCTAAAAGCTATTAATTTAGATACAGAATTATTCATAAGACTAGAAGATAAAACAAAATATCTTGAAAACGGAATAAGAGAAAAACTAACTGCAAATAATATTAAATTTACTATTAATAGAGTTGGCTCCATGATTTCTGTTCATTTTCATGAAGATAGCGTATTTGATTTTGATACTGCAAAAAATGGAGATAATGAAAATTTTAAAATCTTTTTTCATGGCTTATTAGAAAACGGCGTTTACATTGCTCCTTCTGCTTATGAAACTTGGTTTATTACAGATGCCTTATCTTATGAAGATTTAGATTTTACCATTAACGCTATTGACTTAGTTTCTAAAAAACTACAATAAAATAAAATTAGTCTGTCCGAAAATTACACTTTTGTCAATCTGAACTTGTTTCAGATTCTAAAATTTAGATTCCGAAACAAGTTTGGAATGACAAGCATTAGGCTTTTTGGACAGACTCTTTTTCTCTATAAATAGCCTTAAAACTATTTTAAATTATCTATTTCTAATTGAATAACACCCCAACTTTCTAATAATTTATCTAACTCTTTCTTCTTCTTATCGTAAGCGGTAAAAAAAGCAGCGTTTTCAATATGTTTATCATAATTAGAAGCTAATTCTTTATCGTCCTGTTGAATGTCTCTTTCCAAATCTTTAATCTGGCTTTCTGCTTTGCTTAATCTATTTAGTAGAGATTTATTTTTCTTTTGGTCTTCATAGCTTAAAGTTCTTGCTTCTTTTGTTTCAAGTTTTGCATTAGAAGCTTTCACTTCATTTTTAACCTCAAAAGCACGCATATCATTGGCTTTTTTCTGTTCTAAAAAGAAATTAATGTCTCCTAAATATTCGCGAATTTTTTGGTCTTTAAATTCATACGTTACATTTGCCAAACCTTGTAAAAAATCTCTATCATGCGAAACAAGCAATAAAGTTCCTTCGTATTTATGCAATGCCGCCTTTAAAACATTCTTAGATTTAATATCTAAGTGATTGGTTGGCTCATCCATCAAAAGAACATTAATAGGCTGTAAAAGCAATTTACAAAGCGCTAAACGGTTTCTTTCTCCTCCAGACAATACTTTTACTTTCTTTTCTACATCATCTCCTCTAAAAAGAAAAGAACCAAGCATATCTCTAACTTTTGAACGATTTGTTTCATTAGCAGCATCAATCATAGTATCTAATAATGTTTTTTCACCATCTAAATACTCTGCTTGATTTTGTGCAAAATATCCAACTTGAACATTATGACCCAATTTAATATCGCCACTATATTTAAATTCATTTACTATTGCTTTAATAAAAGTAGATTTACCTTGTCCGTTTTGCCCAACAAAGGCAATTTTGCTACCTCTTTCTACTAATAAGGAGATATCTTTAAGAATCGTTTTGTCTCCATAAGCTTTTGTAACTTTATCTGCTTCAATAACTACTCTTCCCGGAACTTGAGAAATAGGAAAAGAAATATTCATTACTGAATTATCGTCTTCATCTACCTCAATACGTTCTACTTTATCTAATTTTTTTATTAAAGATTGCGCCATCGATGCTTTTGATGCCTTCGCACGAAACTTTTCAATTAAACGCTCAGTTTCTTCAATCTTTTTGGCTTGATTTTTTTGAGTTGCTAATTGTTTTTCACGAATTTCATGGCGTAATTCTAAATATTGCGAATAAGGTTTATTAAAATCGTATGCTTTCCCTAATGAAATTTCAATTGTTCTATTGGTAACATTATCTAAAAACATTTTATCATGCGAAACAATAACTACAACGCCAGAAAAATTACGTAAAAAACCTTCTAACCAAATGATACTTTCAATATCCAAGTGATTTGTAGGTTCATCTAAAAGCAAAATATCATTAGATTGTAAAAGTAATTTTGCTAATTCAATACGCATTCTCCAGCCACCCGAAAAAGTATCCGTTTGGTTTTCAAAATCTTCCCGCTTAAAACCTAATCCTAATAGAATTTTTTCGGTGTCACCAATGTAATTATAACCCCCTAAAACTTCATAAAGATGTGTAACATCACTTAAATCTTCGATAATTTTTGAATATTCGTCAGATTCATAATCTGTTCTAGAAATTAATTGGTGGTTTAAATCATCAATCTTCAATTCTGCTTTTTTAATTTCTTCAAAAGCCTGATAAGCTTCTTCTAAAACAGTTCTTCCTTGCTCAAAATCTATATCTTGACGAAGAAAACCCATTTTAACTTCTTTTTCAGTTGCAATAACCCCAGAATCAGGAGAAAAATCACCAGCTAATATTTTTAACATAGTAGATTTTCCCGCACCGTTTTTCCCTACTAATCCTACTCTATCGCCAGAGCCTAATCTAAAAGTTACTTCTTCAAATAAAAATGTTCCTCCAAAAGAAACGGATAAATTGTGTATGTTTAACATGCTATTTTGTTACAATAGTTACACAAAAGATGACCTTAAATGGTATCTTTGTATAAAATTTATGCAAATGTTAAAAAAAGGATCCAAACTATATAGTATTTTAACAGGAAGTTGTCCAAAATGCCACGAAGAAAGTATGTATTTTAATGAAAATCCCTATAATTTGATGGAAATTTATAAAATGCATGAAAATTGTAGTCATTGTCATACAAAATATAAAATAGAACCTTCTTTTTTTTATGGTGCAATGTATGTTAGTTATGGTGTAGGAATTGCATTTGCAGTTGCAGCATTTGTAATATCTTATCTTTTTATAGGAACAACTTTAAAAACATCTTTTATTGCAATAATTATAGTGCAAATAATTGCAATGCCATTTACCATGAGAGTCTCTAGAAATATATGGGCAAATATATTTATACATTTTGATAAAAATTGGAAAAAGAAATCAAATTAATTTGTTCTCTTTTTATAAAATCTTTGCACATCAATCTCCATGTCTAATAAAGAATTATTTTCAATATTTTGAAATAATTCATTGGACAAATATGGCCCAAACATAACACCTCTAGTTCCTAAACCATTTAATATATGCACATTTTTATGTAAAAAATGTGTTCCAACTAGCGGTCTTCTATCCTTTACAGTAGGCCTAACACCTGCAAAGTGTTCCATTATTTCATATTTGCAATTCACAACATCGTTTAACTTTTCTAAAAGCTCTTGTTTTCCTGTCTCTGTAGCTATGTTTGTCTTATCTTTCCAATCGTATGTTGCGCCTACTTTATATACATCACCTCCAATTGGTATTATAAATACACCCGCATTAATAATTACATCTACATTCAAATTAGGCGCTTTTATTAACAACAACTCCCCTTTTGTTCCATCTAAAGGTAAATCGTTAAAAAAAGGATTGGCATGTAAACCAAAACCTTCCGCAAAAACAATGTGCTTCGCCTTTAAGCCTTTGTAGATAACAAAGTCATCCGCAAAACTTAGAGCATCGTAATCGAATGTATCTTTATTTAAAAGCGATAAGGACTCTAAATAAGTTGCATATGCAGAAGTAAATACTTTTGTGTCTAAATATCCCGTTTGTGTTACTTTTCCAAAACCAAAAGGTGCATTTATGGAGGAAAAGGAATTTTGTAATAAAGTATTAGACAAAAAATCACATAATATAGGTTTATCGGCTGCATAAAACCAATTATTTTGCTCTTCCACCGAAGTAAATTTGCGGTAAACAGGAATAGAGAAATCAAATTTAACTTTTAGTTTTTGCTCTAAATGCGAATAGAAACTATTACTCAAAAGAAGCTGCTCTTTAGCTTTCCAAACAACGCTAAACCTTTTTAGAATAACAGGATTATACATTCCTCCAGCAATTTTAGAAGAAGGCTGTGAATTGTTGTCAAATACAATTATGGTCTTATTATGTTGTAAAGCAATTTCTGCAAAACAAACACCGGCAATACCACTACCTACTATAATATAATCTATCATTGTGTAAAAATAAAAAAACTCTTGCCAAAAGGCAAGAGTTTTAAATAAATTGGAATAAAAACTATATTAATAGTTCCACATATCTTGTTCAAAATCTCTAATCTTTTCTTTAACACGCTCTGATTCTAATAATTGCATTTGCGCATTGTCTTTCATATAATCTTTGATCAAACGATCGCCGTAAACATTCTCCTCAAGATAAATAACGGAAGTAAAGCGCCTTGCATTTAACATATGGTCAAATGTAAAAGGCATTGCTGAATTTCTATCGTTAAAGGCTTTAGCGGAATGTAAAACATCTCTTGCTGATGGAAAATAAATCCAAAACAATTCAATGTAATCTTTTTCATCATTATTCATTGTGAAAACATCAGGTACAACAGGACAGATTCCAAGCATACGATATTTTAATTCCCCTTGACGCTTGTCAAAATACCAATATCCTTTGATTTTATAGGCATCTACATGATAAGCTTCTATTTCAGTTTTTCTAATATACTCTTCCGGAATAGCTTCACCAGCATTATAATACTCTCTACCTGCATCCGTAGTATCAATAAAAACCAAAGACTCTTCAATATCTTTTAAAGACTTTTTATCTGTAAAATAACCAGAATCATAAACTTCCGTAATTGTTCCGTCTTTAATACTCGAAATTAAAACCTCATACAAAGGCTTTCTGTCTGGACCTAAATCACCTTCAATAGGAAAATAAAGTGGAAAATTAACACGTTCATCCAAGTCAATTATTTCCCAAACGTGTTTACCCATTAAAATATCTCTATCATGAATGTACCCGTAAGGAAGCGGCTTATCATTGTCTGCAACGAGTTCTGCTTCGGTTTTCTTACCTATTTGATCCGGCGTTTTTGCATTTAATAAATTAGACTGTGCAAAAGAAAAAGTTGCACTTAAAAATAATGCGGCTACTAATATAAAATTTCTCCAATTCATGTTTTTAATCTTTTAGTTTATAAATAAACTCTGAAATTCAATTTTTATTGTATCTCGAATGTACAAGGAGCAGTTTTCTTCATCATAATACTACTTCCTCTTAAACTTGTTTTAATTTCTGAAATGATAACAAAATCTCCTCTACTAGCTTTTGAAATAGCTCCTTTAGCTCTAGCATCCATTTTATTACCAGAAACAACAATCGTAGGTTGACCTGGAACTTTAATATTAAAACTAGTAACATCAATACCTAAATCGAAATCAAAATCATCTAATTCAGCACTTACTGTAGATATTTCTAAACTAGACTTTGCTCCTTTAGCAGCTACTTCTTTTCTAATTTTACCTTGTGGTGCAGGAATATCTTTAATACGGTATACTTTTTTATCTACTACAGGTTTCCCATCTGGTAATTTACCCGTTACGCTTATAGAAACTTCACGACCTTGACCAGGACTCATGTTATATTTACCAGTACCAGAAGCTTTTGATAAACCAGGAGCAGAAGCAGAGACATCTTTATCAGATATACCAGCAAAAGAAATACTCATAGGATTAACAACACCTCTATATACAACATTCATTTTATCTGCTGAAATGGTAGCAGAATTAGGACGAGGTACAACAACATATTTACCTTCAAATTTTAATGGAATTTCTTTTCCATCTTCTAAGAAACCAAATTCACCTGATATACTTTGTTCTCCAATTGCACCTGCAGTCATTTCAATAACCGCTTGCCCATTTTGAATTTTTCCAGGACCTTTAAAAGAAGTTGGTTGCGTGTTAGCGTCATAACGACCTAATACCACTTTACCAGTAACTTTCTCGCCTTGAAAATATGCATTCTTGTCTAAAACTACAATTGCTTGAAAGTTTTTCATAGATGCAGCAGCTTTTAATGAATTACCTAAAAATAAGTTATAAGCACTAGCTTCCGTATTTTTAACGTCATTTTGAAGAGCTGTAAAAAATGTTAAAGTAGAAACAGCAGGAAAACCTTTTGTTTTATAATCTAAATATTTTTGTTTAATTTTCTCTCTGTTTTCGATATTTGCGGTAGAAAATTTCTTTTCAATTTCTTTAATAAAAGGAATATACTTTACGTCATTACCTAATACTTTTTTAATATCTGCTATATACTTATCAATTGCTGAAACTATTTCTGTTCCTCGTGGACTGTATCCGTCACCTGCAAACCATTTTTCGTCAATAGTTGATTTATCCATAGCTTCAAAAGGCAACTTACCTGTTTCTTCATCCACAGCAATACCTTCTGTAACTTCAGATTTAACAGACTCTAAAAAAGCTGTAAATTCTTTAGAAATTTTGGATACTTCTTGTGCCATCTTTGCAGGAGCACCGTACTTAGCTGGTTCATCTGATGCTTTAGTGTTTAAAGCAGATAATAATTGCTCGTTTGAAGCACCAGTTAACTGATTTGATTCTGCAAATTTATCGTTAAAATTTCCAAAAGCTGTAAGAACTTCTTTTGACATATTTAATGCCAACATTGCGATGAAAACCAAGTACATCAGGTTAATCATCTTTTGTCTAGGGGTTAATTTTCCTCCTGCCATTTTTTTGTAATTAGTTTTTGATTATTAATTTATTTAATTTTCGATAAAACTAATTATCCTCTTGTATTCATAGCAGTTAACATACCTCCATAAACAGAATTCAAAGATGCAATATTAGAAGTCATAGACTGCATTTGTTCTTTTAATTTAACTGCATTATCTGCAATTTCTTTGTTTGCTTCAGCATTTCTTGAAGCGCTTTCTAATTGTACTTTATACAAACTATTTAAAGCTTCCATTTGAGCAGCAGCTTGAGACATTTCTTCTGAATATCTTTTTTGAGAAACCATTGAATCTACAGTTGGAGCGATAGATTTTGCTGCACCTTCAAAATTTTTGATGCTTGTTCCTAAACTTTCCATTAAAGCACCATCAATTTTAGCATCTTTTAACATATTGTCTAATTTTTGAGACAATAAACCTTGTGCTTCAACTGGGTTTTCTTTTTTGATTTTTGTTCCTTCCATTCCCCCTGCAAGTTCAGGATAAACAAGAGACCAATCTAGATCTTTTTCTACTGGTTCAAAAGCTGATAAAGCAAAAATAGCTGCTTCCGTTAGTAAACCAATAACAAGCATTGGACCTGCACCAGGCCAGTGCATTAATTTGAATAATGCTCCAACAATTACAACTGCTGCACCCATTCCGTAAAGGAATCCCATTACTTTTTTACTTAAAATTGCCATAATAATTTTTTTTAGTTAGTTAGTTAATATAAAAATTTGGTTAAATACTATTTTGGTTTATTACCTGTAGAACTTGTACCCATGTAATCTTGTACTGTTCTAAATCCAATGTAACTTCTTGCAGAATCTGCATATTCAAAATCACGTGTAGCTACTTGTAAAAAATAACCAACATCTTTCCAAGAACCACCACGTACAACTTTACGTTGATTTTTTCGGTCTGCAACATTAGGATTCATTGTTGAAACGAATTCGTAAGCAGATGGATCGTAAGCAGATTCTGTCCATTCAGAAACATTTCCTGCCATGTTGTATAAGTTAAAGTCATTTGGCTCATACGATTTTGCTTCCACAGTATATAAAGCACCATCAGCTGCATAATCTCCTCTATTAGGTTTAAAGTTTGCCATAAAACAACCTCTATCATTTTTAGCATAAGGACCACCCCAAGGAAAGGTAGCAGACTCAATTCCACCTCTTGCAGCATACTCCCATTCTGCTTCTATAGGTAAACGAAATGAATTTACTTGATCTCTACCTTTTTGTTTTTTTACATGAGAATTTTTGTACATAGTTCTCCAAGCACAAAAAGCTTTAGCTTGGTTCCATGAAACTCCAACTACAGGATAATCTCCATAAGCCTGGTGCCAGAAATAGCTGTTATGCATTGGCTCATTGTAAGAATAAGCAAAATCTTTAATCCATGCAGTTGTATCTGGGTATATTTCAATAGGAGGATTTTCATCGTACAATCCTTTTCTTCCTTTTTTCTTAACTGCTTTATTCCAATCTGCTTCTCTGTATTTAAATTTCAATTTAGACACATCCATAGTCTTTAAACCATTATAGGATTCTGATTCAGGTAAATACATGGAATCCATTACCTCAACATAATTTTCATCTGGATAACCTTGTGGATCTTTAATCAATTTAATTTTCTTGTTTAACTTTCTACCTGCATACATGTCATCGTCTGTACCAATACTATAGTAGTTTTCATACATATATTTATCATAAGCTGACATTTCCTCCACATTATCATCTGCAAATGCAAAATCTCCAATAGATCCATCACCTCTTCCTCCTTCTGCAGGTTTTTGACCTAATTCGTCAGCAAGAATAGCTAATTTAGTTCTGATAGTTGAATCTTTTACCCATTCTACAAATTGACGGTATTCACTATTTGTAATCTCAGTTTCATCCATATAAAATGAAGTAACTGTAACTGTTTTAGTAGGAGCATCTTGAATATTAGCTAAATCATCATCTGATTTACCCATAATAAAAGCTCCACCAGGAATTAAAGTCATTCCGTAAGGCTTTTCTGAAAACCACTTCTTTCCCTTAACACCTACTACTTCTCCTCTATCTCCTTTACCACAACTGGTAAATGTTAATAAAACAATTGCAAATGCGATTAACTTCTTCATATAAACTTGGGTTAAATATAATTCTTATTTTAAAGGCGTAAACCTATTTAATAAATTTGAAATAAACAATTTTTTTTGATACTATTCTTAAAAAAATATTAAAAAAAACCTATTTGTGCTGATTTTATTTATCATTCCTTTCTTACAGAACATTTCTTCTTTGTGCTTTCCACCATCTTTCTGGCATTTCTTGATCGCAAGCTCTCAAATAATCTTCATACGTACAAGGTAATAACGTGTTTCTTTTTAATTTATTGTTACCATTTGAAATAAATGGAATCTCCACCCACCATCTACCTGTTTTATCGCTCTTGTAAAAAACCAATTCTGCATCTTCAATTAAAACCGTGTATTTTAAAAAATTATCTTTAGTTCCAAAAGGATATTCGTTAGAACGAAAACTATATCCTTCTAAAAAATACCATACTGTTTGTGCAATTAAAACAGCTTCTACAGGGGAATCTTTAAAATTAAAAACACCAAAAGAGCTTACTCTATCGCTTATTCCTGCATATCTTGCTAAAGCGCAAACTTCTTTTCCTGTAAAACCATTTGGATAAAAATCTTTAAAATTACCCGAGAAAGAAGATTGAACTGCATTTATATCTAAACTTACAAAATCTGCATCTCTGAAAACTGGCTCTGCAATGGAAATATTATTAGAAACCTCCCCTAAACGGTAAGCATCAAAATACAATTTATCCATTAAATCTATCTCTTCTTGCGAATTATAATAAGTCTGGTACCCAATATTACTATAATTAAATAAATTATTAGGCTCCTCAACGATTACTTTAGATAAAAAAGAGTTACACAAATTAGTGTTTTCTTTTGCAAAATCAAACTTATTATCAATAGAAACGAAATTAACCATTTGATCTAAGTTATCATAAGCCCTATACATGGGGTAAGAAATATCTTGACTTCCGCCAATAATAATGGGCGTTATTTTTTTTCTAATTAAATCTTCACAAATAGTTTTTACTAAAAAATAAGTGTCTTCAATGGAATCTCCTGGCTGAATGTTTCCTAAATCGGCTATGGTAACTTTCCAATTTCCAGGGAATAAACTATAAAAATTTTTTCTAAAAAAATCAAATTCGTTTTCTGTATTCTCGTCCCCTAAGCCTCTATATTCATTTACGCCTATTATAACGATACTTACATTATCTAGATTAGGAAAATCAGTTGCAGTGTGAAAAGCAACCTTCTTACCTAGTGCTTGTAAAGATAAACTTTCAATAAAAGTTAAACATCTTGAATTAACAGGTTGCAAAAAATCGAAAACCATTTTTATTTCTTTTTAGCTGTTGTTTTCTTAGCTGGCGCTTTTTTCTTTGCTGGCGCTTTTTTAGCAGTTGTTTTTTTAGCAGGCGATTTCTTCTCTATCATTTCTTTAACCTCTTCTAAAGATAAAGCCGCTACATCTACTTCTTTACTTAATTCAATTTTTAATTTACCTTTTAAGATTACAGACCTTCCCCAACGCGCTTTTTCTACACGTATTCCATCTTCTTTCCAATCGTGAATTACTTTATCTATCTCTTTTTGAACTTTATCTGAAATTAATTCATTTAAATCTGCTTGCGATAAGTTATCAAAATTATATTTTTTATTTACATTTATAAATAACCCGTTCCACTTAATAAAAGGACCAAAACGACCCACGCCTTTTTGAATAGGCAAATCATCATAAGTTCCTATGGGAGCATCTGCAGTTTCTTTTTCTGCAATAAGTTCTTTAGCTCTATCTAAAGTAACATCTAATGGATCTTCTCCTTTAGGTAAAGATATAAAAATTTTACCAAAACGAACATAAGGACCAAAACGGCCGTTGCTAACCTCTACTTCCTCTTCTTTATGTACTCCTAAAATTTTTGGTAATAAAAATAATTTTAAAGCTTCGTCTAAAGTTATTGTTCCAATATTTTGATCTGACATTAAACTTGCAAATTGCTTTTCTTCATCATCAGCACTTCCAATTTGTGCAACAGGACCAAATTTACCTAATCTTACCAAAAGTGGTTTACCAGATTTTGGATCTGTTCCTAGAATTCGCTCACCACTTTCTCTTTCTGCGTTTTGTTCTACTTCTTTAACATTTGGATGAAATTTAGAATAAAAATCATTCATCATAACTGCCCAGTCTACATTCCCTTCTGCAATTTCATCAAAATCTTGTTCCACTTTTGCAGTAAAGTTATAATCTAAAATAGCAGAGAAATTTTTAACTAAAAAGTCATTTACAATTGTTCCAATATCTGTAGGAACCATTTTTCCTTTATCTGAACCTACATTTTCTGTTAAAACTTTTGATTTAATCTCTTTTCCAATTAAAGATACCTGTGTATATTTTCTTTCTACACCTTCAGAAGTTCCTTTTTCAATATAATTTCTATTTATAATTGTAGAAATTGTTGGCGCATAAGTAGATGGACGACCAATTCCTAATTCTTCTAATTTTTTAACCAAAGCAGCCTCTGTATAACGAGCTGGTGGTCTAGAAAAACGCTCTGTTGCTTGAATGTAGTTATTAACTAGCTTTTCATTCATTTTCATTGCAGGGAGCATTCCTTCTTGCTCTTCTTCATCCTCATCATGTCCTTCAAGGTACACCTTTAAAAAACCTTCAAATTTTATTACTTCTCCACTTGCTGCAAAAATTTCTTTATGATTGTTTGCTTCAATTTTAACGTTAGTACGCTCTAATTGTGCTTCACTCATTTGAGATGCCAATGTACGTTTCCAAATTAAATCGTACAAACGAGCTTGATCTCTATCTATATTTACAGTATGCAAAGACATGTCTGTAGGGCGAATTGCCTCATGCGCTTCTTGTGCTCCTTTACTTTTTGATGTAAATTTTCTAGGCTTACTAAATTCTTTTCCGTAGGAACGAATAATTTCTGCTTCTGCAGCTGTCATTGCATCATTTGAAAGATTTACACTATCCGTTCTCATATAAGTTATTAAACCGGCTTCATATAATCTTTGCGCAATTTGCATGGTAATTCCGACGGGCAAATATAATTTACGAGCAGCTTCTTGTTGCAATGTAGAAGTTGTAAATGGTGCTGCAGGTGATTTTTTTGTTGGTTTTGTTTCTAAATCGGCTACTTTATAAACAGATCCTATATTATTTTGTAAAAAAGCTTCTGCCTCTTTTTGTGAATTGAAATTTTTAGGCAATTTTGCCTTAAATGATTTTCCTACTTCGTTAGTAAACTCTGCAGTAATGCTAAAAGAACCCTGTGAATTAAAGTTTTGAACTTCTCTTTCTCTTTCTACTATTAAACGAACAGAAACAGATTGCACACGCCCTGCAGACAAGCCTCCTTTTACTTTTTTCCAAAGAACTGGCGATAATTCATACCCTACTAAACGATCTAAAACTCTACGAGCCTGTTGTGCGTTTACTAAATTATAGTCTATTCCTCTAGGATTTTCAATAGCTTTTTGAATGGCAGACTTTGTGATTTCGTGAAAAACAATACGTTTTGTTTTGTCTTTATCTAATTTAAGCTCTTCTGCTAGATGCCAAGAAATTGCTTCTCCCTCGCGATCCTCATCTGAAGCTAGCCAAACCATATCTGCTTTTTTAGCTAAATCTTTAAGTTTTTTTACTAAAGCTTTCTTATCTGGCGAAACTTCATATTTAGGTTTGAATCCGTTTTCTACATCTACGCCTATTTCCTTTGAAGGTAAATCTGCAATATGTCCATAACTAGATTCTACTTGGTAATCCTTTCCTAAAAATTTCTCGATAGTTTTTGCTTTCGCAGGTGACTCAACGATAACTAAATTTTTTGCCATTTCAATTATTTTTGTTTCGCAAAAGTATAAGTTTTTTTTAATATATAACTAAAGTCTGTGTTTTTTACTAAAACTAGCCTTGATGGAAGCGGTAGCTAGTTAAAAAAGAAATGCAGTTTTTAAACCCTTTACAATGCGACCTAAGAAGCAATTGTAAAGGGTATTAAAGCGCTTTTATTTTTAACTACTTTAGCGTACAGCAAGATAAGCTTCTTAAAAAAACGCTAATCTATTACTGCCAAGTTGTCATATATTACTTTTTAATATTATCTTTGCAATTGTAAAAAAAGAGATATACTTTTTATGGAGAAGATAATTGAAGAAAATAAGCAAGGAACTAAACTTGTTTTAGAACAAAAAAAAGAAAACACAAAAAAACTTTTTATTGAGAGTTACGGTTGTGCAATGAACTTTTCTGATAGTGAAATTGTAGCTTCAATTCTTAACGAACAGGGATATAATACAACCGATACTCTTGAAGAAGCAGATTTAGTTTTGGTAAACACTTGTTCTATTAGAGACAAGGCAGAACAAACAATTAGAAAAAGACTACAAAAATATAATGCTGTAAAACGAGACATCAATCCTAAAATGAAAGTAGGTGTGCTTGGTTGTATGGCAGAACGTTTAAAAGAAAAATTTTTAGAAGAAGAAAAAATTGTAGATTTAGTTGTGGGTCCAGATGCCTATAAAGACATTCCTAATTTACTAAAAGAGGTTAACGAAGGTAGAGATGCTATTAACGTAATTCTTTCTAAAGAGGAAACGTATGGAGACATATCGCCAGTGCGTTTAAACACAAACGGAATAAATGCTTTTGTTTCTATAACAAGAGGTTGTGATAATATGTGTACTTTTTGTGTAGTTCCTTTTACTCGTGGAAGAGAACGCAGTAGAGAACCACAAAGTATACTAGGAGAAATAAAAGATTTGTGGGACAAAGGGTATAAAGAAGTTTGCCTTTTAGGTCAAAATGTAGATAGTTACCTTTGGTATGGTGGCGGATTGAAGAAAGATTTTGAAAAATCGTCAGAAATGCAAAAAGCAACATCTGTAGATTTTGCACAGTTATTAGATATGGTTGCAATTGCTTTTCCAAAAATGCGTTTTCGCTTTTCTACATCCAATCCGCAAGATATGCATGAAGAAGTTTTGCATATAATTGCAAAACATCAAAATGTATGTAACTACATCCATTTACCAGTACAAAGTGGAAGCACCAGAATTTTAAAAGAAATGAATCGCCAGCATACTCGTGAAGAATATATGGCTTTAATAGATAAAATTAAAGTAATTATTCCAAATTGTACCATTTCGCAAGATATGATTACAGGTTTCCCTACGGAGACCGAAGAAGACCACCAAGATACTTTATCTTTAATGCGCTATGTAAGATATGATTTTGGTTATATGTTTTCTTATTCTGAAAGACCTGGAACCATGGCTGCTAGAAAACTAGAAGATGATGTGCCCGAAGAAGTAAAGAAACGTCGTTTACAAGAAGTTGTAAATTTACAACAAGAACTATCTTTAGAAAGAACACAACGCTTTTTGGGAAAAACAGTTGAAATTTTAGTAGAGAGAGAGTCTAAAAAATCAAAAGAAGAATGGAGCGGAAGAAATTCTGAAAACATGGTTACGGTTTTCCCAAAAGAAAACTACAAACCTGGAGATTTTGTAATGGTGGAAGTTTATGATTGTTCATCGGCTACTTTAAAAGGAAAAGCAATTGGATATTCTGAAATAATGATGTAAAAAGATGGTAAGGTTAACTGTTTGAAAGGTTAAAAGAACCAAAATAAAGAACATTCAAATTTTAATAATTTTACATCACATTGAGCATCAAAAAGAAATTAATATAAATCTGCAAATTTGCGGTTAAAAAAGAGATTGCTTCGTGCCTCGCAATGACTATGGAAAGTATACAAGCCACAAAACAACGATTTGAAATTATTGGGAATGACCCAAAACTAAATCGCGCAATAGAAAAAGCAATTCAGGTTGCCCCAACTGATATTTCTGTATTAGTTACAGGAGAAAGCGGTGTGGGTAAAGAAAGTATTCCAAAAATAATACATTCTCTTTCGCACAGAAAACATGGTAAATACATTGCTGTAAACTGCGGTGCAATACCAGAAGGAACTATTGACAGTGAGTTATTTGGGCATGAAAAAGGCTCTTTTACTGGCGCTACAAATGCGCGAGAAGGTTATTTTGAAGTTGCAGATGGTGGAACAATATTTTTAGATGAAGTGGGCGAATTACCATTAACTACGCAAGTACGTTTGTTACGTGTTTTAGAAAATGGTGAGTTTATAAAAGTAGGTTCTTCAAAGTCACAAAAAACAAATGTTAGAATTGTTGCAGCCACAAATGTAAATATGTTTGATGCAATTCAAAAAGGAAAATTTAGAGAAGATTTATATTATAGACTAAGCACTGTAGAAATTCTACTACCGCCATTACGAGAACGAAAAGACGATATTCATCTTTTATTTAGAAAATTTTCTGCTGATTTTGCGCATAAATATAAAATGCCTCCTATCAAATTATCTGAAGAAGCTGTGCAGTATTTAATACGTTACCGTTGGAATGGAAACATAAGACAATTACGAAATATTGCCGAACAAATATCTGTTTTAGAAACAAAAAGAGAAATTACGTTATACACTTTACAAAGTTATTTGCCAGAAAACGGTAATAACTTGCCTTCTGTTGTTAATACTAAAAAATCAGAGAGTGATTTTAGTAACGAAAGAGACATTTTGTACAAAGTTCTATTTGATATGAAAAGTGACTTGAACGATTTGAAAAAATTGACGCAAGAATTAATGAAAAACGGAAATGACAACATACAAGAGAACAATAAGAATTTAATTAAAAGAATTTACGACAAAAACGAAGATAGTTCTATCTTTGAAAAAGAAACGCAAACTAAACTATTAGCAGCATCCAGTCAAGAAGATTTTCAAGAGGAAGAATTAGAGGAAGACGAAAATGATGACGAAAATTATTTGTTTGCAGAAACAGTAGAAGAAGAGGAAACACTTAGTTTAGAAACTAAAGAAATAGAATTAATTAAAAAATCTTTAGAAAAAAACAAAGGAAAACGAAAAGCTGCAGCAGACGAACTTGGAATTTCTGAAAGAACACTTTACAGAAAAATTAAACAGTACGATTTATAAAAAAAATATGAAAAAAACAATTTACATACTTTCTGTCTTTATTTTACTAAGTTTAAATAGCTGTTCTGTTTATAACTTTACTGGCACTGGTAAAATTGATGCAAAAACCTTTCAAGTTAACTATTTTCAAAATAATGCAGCCTTAATTGAACCAGGAATTGAAAGAACATTTACTCTTGAATTACAAGAAATTATACAAAATCAAACCAATTTAAACCTTATTAACCAAGGTGGCGACTTACTATACGAGGGAGAAATTGTAGAATATAGAATTACACCAATGACTGCCACTGCAAATCAAACGGCTGCACAAAATAGATTGACAATCACTGTAGTTGTTCGTTTTTCTAATAAAAACAAAGAAGAAGACGATTTTGAAAAAAGATTTTCGTTTTTTAACGATTATGACGCAAACACTCAGTTAACTGGTTCACAACTAACTAATTCTTTAGACATTATTTTTGAAAGAATTACGCAAGACATTTTTAACGCATCGCTTGCAAAATGGTAATACTTTAAAACTTTTAAAAAAAAAATAATTGAATACATCTGATTTAACCTATTTATTAAATAAATCTGAAGGCATAAACGAAAAACAGACTATGGCCTTGGAATCTGTATTACAACAGTTTCCATATTTTCAAGGAGCTAGAGTTTTGCATCTAAAAGGTCTATTAAATCAGGATAGTTTTCGCTATAATTATGAGTTAAAAAAAACGGCTGCTTACACTTTTGAACGAAGTTTACTATTTGATTTCATTACACTCCAAAATTTTGAAACACTCCAAAAAGATTTAATAGAAGAGCATTTAGAAAAAATCAATAATATAAATGTAATTGAAGATCTAATTGTACCTGAATTTGTATTTGTAGAAGAAAATTTCTCTCCAAAAGAAAACGTAATTACACTAGAAGAAAATACAGCTATTACTTTTAAAGAAAAAACAATTGAAGAAGATTTAGAAATAGAAAAACCAATTTTATTTGAAAATAATGAAAAACATTCCTTTCATGAATGGTTAAGCTTGACAAAATTTGAACCGATTGCAAGAGAAAAAAGTGTAGAAATTGTAGAAATTGATACCAAAAAACAAAAAAAAATAGAGCTAGTAGATAAATTCATTGAGCTGAATCCAAGAATATCACCAATAAAGGAAAACACAAAAATCCCTTTAAACGTAAACACTAGCAAAGACGAGCCCACCCATTTAATGACCGAAACATTAGCTAAAATATATTTAGAACAAAAAAAATATACTAAAGCAATACAAGCTTATGAGATATTAATTTTGAAATATCCAGAAAAAAGTAGTTTCTTTGCAGACCGAATAAGAAATATAAGAGATTTACAACAAAATAATTAATTATGGGATTTTCAATTTTTTTAATTTTAATAACAATAGTTTGCTTTTTATTAATTTTAGCAATTATGGTACAAAACCCTAAAGGAGGTGGATTATCTTCTACCTTTGGAAGTTCACAACAAATGGGTGGTGTACAAAAAACAACAGATTTTTTAGACAAAAGTACTTGGACTTTAGGTGGTATATTAATTGCATTAATTTTATTATCTACTTTAGCATTTAATAACACTCCAAACGGTGGTTCAAAAATACTAGGAAATGATGAAGAAATTGCTGTACCAACAACAACTATAGCTCCAACTCCAATAGCTACACAACCAGAAACTCAAACTTCTCCTGGAACAACAGAAGAAGCAGCAAAATAATATTTGAAACATACAAAAATGCCAGCCTGTCAGTGCTGGCATTTTTTGTATGCAAAAGTGTCAAAAAATAGCTTTGGCATAATTTCTGAAAAGTAATAACACAACATTAAATAACAAACTAAAAAACATAAACATATGTCATTAAAAATTAAACCACTTTTAGACCGTGTAGTAATTGAACCAATGCCTGCTGAAACTACAACAGCCTCTGGGCTAATTATTCCTGACACTGCAAAAGAAAAACCACAAAAAGGAACAGTTGCAGCCGTAGGAGGTGGAAAAAAAGACTACACAATGACTGTTAAAATTGGTGATACGGTTTTATATGGTAAATATTCTGGAACAGAACTTAAATATGAAGGAATAGACTACCTAATTATGAAAGAAGAAGAAATATACGCAATATTATAGCTTTAACTAATAGAGTATTTAGCAAATAAATCAAGATTTGACTTTGTAAGTACATGAAATCAATTCTATTTTACAAAAAAAGAATTATTTAGATACTCTAGTCAATTAAAATGAAGTTCTTTTTCAATGCCTAAAAAATTAGTGCGTTTTGTCTTAGAATTACTAGTAAAGAATTCAATTACTTACTCAATAATACTTCTGGTTCAACTTTAGAAACAGAATATTTATGTAACCTTTCAAAAGATTTAAAAACCTTAATTAAGAAAAAACAAAGGATTTAGAATCTAACAAAAATATTGTAAAAAATAAGATTTATAAATTAAAACAAATTAATAAGCTTTGAGCACAATGCTTAAGACCTAAAATAATAATAAAATGGCAAAAGATATTAAATTCGACATAGAAGCTAGAGACGGACTAAAAAGAGGTGTAGATGCATTAGCAAATGCAGTAAAAGTTACTCTTGGACCAAAAGGTAGAAATGTAATTATTAGCAAATCATTTGGAGGACCATCTGTAACTAAAGATGGTGTTACAGTAGCAAAAGAAATTGAATTAGCAGACCCATTAGAAAATATGGGGGCGCAAATGGTAAAAGAAGTTGCTTCCAAAACTAATGATTTAGCTGGAGACGGAACAACTACCGCAACTGTACTTGCGCAAGCAATTGTAAAAGAAGGCTTAAAAAATGTTGCTGCAGGTGCTAATCCAATGGATTTAAAAAGAGGAATCGATAAAGCAGTAGAAGCTATTGTTGCTGATTTAGCTAAACAATCGCAAACCGTAGGTAACTCAACAGACAAAATTAAGCAAATTGCCTCTATTTCAGCTAATAACGATGAAACTATTGGAGAACTTATAGCAACTGCTTTTAATAAAGTAGGAAAAGAAGGTGTTATTACTGTTGAAGAAGCTAAAGGAACAGATACTTATGTAGATGTAGTAGAAGGAATGCAATTTGACAGAGGTTATCTTTCTCCGTATTTTGTTACAGATGCAGATAAAATGGTTGCTGAATTAAACAATCCTTATATTTTATTATTCGACAAAAAAATATCTAACCTTCAAGAATTACTTCCTATCCTTGAACCAGTTGCACAATCTGGAAAACCTTTATTAATTATTGCAGAAGATGTTGACGGACAAGCATTAGCAACTTTAGTAGTAAATAAATTAAGAGGTGGATTGAAAATTGCTGCAGTTAAAGCTCCAGGTTTTGGAGACAGAAGAAAAGCAATGTTAGAAGATATTGCAATTTTAACAGGAGGAACTGTAATTGCAGAAGAAAGTGGTTATTCTTTAGAAAATGCTACTTTAGAGATGTTAGGTACTGCAGAAAATGTTACAATTGATAAAGACAATACAACTATTATTAATGGCGCTGGAGATGCAGAAAATATTAAAGCTAGAGTTAACCAAATCAAGACGCAAGTAGAAACATCAACTTCTGATTATGATAAAGAAAAATTGCAAGAACGCTTAGCAAAATTAGCTGGTGGTGTTGCTGTTTTATATGTTGGTGCTGCTTCTGAGGTAGAAATGAAAGAGAAAAAAGACAGAGTAGACGATGCTTTAAATGCAACAAGAGCAGCTGTTGAAGAAGGAATTGTTGCCGGTGGTGGTGTTGCTTTGGTAAGAGCAAAAGCAGTATTAGCAAGTTTAAAGGCCGAAAATGCAGATGAAGCAACTGGAATACAAATAGTAAATAAAGCTGTTGAATCTCCACTAAGAACAATTGTTGAAAATGCTGGTGGCGAAGGATCTGTTGTTATTGCTAAAGTATTAGAAGGGAAAGACGATTTTGGATTTAATGCTAAAACAGGAGAATACGTTCAAATGTTAAAAGCTGGGATAATTGACCCTAAAAAAGTAACACGTGTGGCTTTAGAAAATGCAGCTTCAGTAGCTGCTATGATTTTAACTACAGAGTGCGCACTAATTGAAATTAAAGAAGATACTTCTGCACCTATGGGTGGCGGAATGCCTGGAATGATGTAATAAGAAGTTTATTATAAATAGGAATAGTCCGATTAAAGAAATTTAATCGGACTATTTTTTTTAACTAATTTGAAACGTTTTTTAAAAAAATTTGGTAGTTATTTCTTCGTTTTTTTAAACGACTTTATAAAATAAGTAGCACTTGTTCAACCGAGTTCGTCTGCTATTTGCATAATATTTAACTTTCGCTCAACTAACAACCTGTTGCCCTCCTGCAATAGTCTTTGTGTTATTAATTAGGTTACGGTTTTATGTACCGTCCTAAATAATCGATACAGATTATTTGATAAAAATAATTAAATAAAAAGAGCCTTGAAAATATTCTCAAGGCTCTTTTTATTTAATTAGCAACTTCACTAATAAACTTTATGCGCATTAATCGTAGTTCTTCTATATCAAACTCTCCATCAAACTCAGAAAGCGCATCTTTAATATTATCCGATTGAGAATCCATGAAGTAATCAAAAATCTCTGCTTGTTGGTCTTCGTCTAAAATATCATCTACCCAATACTTAATATTTAATTTTGTGCCAGAGTAAACAATTTGTTCCATTTCTTTGATAAAATCGTCCATAGACAATCCTTTAGCTTTTGCAATATCATTCAAGTCTAATTTTCTATCTACATTTTGAATTATGTATAACTTCAAACCAGAATTAGAACCTATAGATTTAACGACTAAATCGTCTGGTCTAATTATATCATTATCCTCTACATACTTAATAATTAAAGAAATAAAATCTTTTCCGTATTTTTTTGCTTTACCTTCTCCAACTCCATGAACATTTCCAAGTTCTTCAAATGAAATTGGATATTTTAGTGCCATATCTTCTAAAGATGGATCTTGAAATACTACAAATGGAGGAACTCCTAATTTTTTGGCGACCTTTTTTCGTAAGTCTTTCAAAATACTCATGAGAACTTCATCTAAAACTCCTGTTGATTTAGCTGAAATAATAGTATCATCTTCTGATAAGTTATATTCATGGTCTTTAGACATACTAAAAAAAGATGGCTTTTTTATAAAATTTAACCCTTTCTCCGTTAATCTAATTACGCCATAACTTTCTATATCTTTTTCAATTAAACCCACTACAAGAATTTGTCTTATAAGTGCCATCCAAAATTTATCTTCAAAATCTTTACCTACTCCAAAATAAGGTTGGGCATCAATTCTATGTGCACTTATCATTGCATTTGATTTACCTAGTAAAGCAAAAATAACATCTTTAGCTTTAAATTGTTGCTTTGTATCTCTTATAACTTCTAACAAGGTAACCACTTGATATTGTGCTTCCACTTTTTCTTTTGGATTACGCATATTGTCATCCATATCTGCACCATCGCCTGTTACAGAATCGAACTCTTCACCAAAATAATGCAATAAATATTTTCTTCTAGAAATTGAAGTCTCTGCATAAGCAACAACTTCTTGTAATAATGCAAACCCAACTTCTTGCTCAGCAACAGGCTTACCAGACATGAATTTTTCTAATTTCTCAATGTCTTTATAAGCATAATAGGCTAAACAATGGCCTTCTCCTCCATCTCTTCCTGCTCTTCCTGTTTCTTGATAATAACTTTCTAATGATTTTGGAATATCGTGGTGTATTACAAAACGAACATCTGGCTTATCAATGCCCATTCCAAAAGCAATTGTCGCTACTACAACATCCACATCTTCCATCAAAAACATATCTTGATGTCTGGCTCTTGTTTTAGAATCAAACCCTGCATGATAAGGAACTGCACTAATGCCGTTAACTTGTAATAACTGTGCTATTTCTTCTACTTTTTTTCTACTTAAACAATATATAACACCCGATTTTCCTTTATTTTGGTTAATAAAACGTATTATATCTCCTTCAATATTTTTTGTTTTTGGTCGCACTTCATAAAATAGATTCGCTCTATTAAACGAAGCTTTGAAAGTATTTGCACCTGGAATATCTAAATTTTTTAAAATGTCTTCTTGCACCTTTGGAGTAGCTGTAGCAGTTAAACCAATAATAGGAATATCTCCAAGCAATTTTATAATGTTTCTTAAATTTCTGTATTCTGGCCTAAAATCATGTCCCCATTCAGAAATACAATGTGCTTCATCAATTGCAACAAAAGAGAGCTTTACACCTTGCAAAAACTGAATGTATTCTGGTTTCGTTAAAGACTCTGGCGCAACATATAATAATTTTGTAACTCCAGAAGTAATATCTGCCTTAACCTGGTTAATCTCTGTCTTTGTTAGGGAAGAATTTAAAACGTGTGCAATTCCGTATTCAGAACTTAAACTTCGCATTGCATCTACTTGGTTCTTCATCAATGCAATTAAAGGCGAAACAACAATTGCTGTTCCTTCTAAAACTAAAGCTGGTAATTGATAACACAAAGACTTACCACCACCTGTAGGCATGATAACAAAAGTATTCTCTCCGTAAATTATACTATTAATGACTTGTTCTTGAAGTCCTTTAAACTGGTTAAAGCCAAAATATTTTTTTAACTCTTTGTGTAAATCAATTTTGTTTAGTTTCATTCTCTATTAATATGATTTTACCTAAATTTGCATCTATAAAGATACAATAATCTTTAAATACACAAAACAATAAATACAACAACTTTGAATACAACAACAACTATTTTAGAATCAGCAAAAAAAACCATTTTATCTGAAAGTCAAAGCATTGCAGCATTAGTAGATTATTTGACCGAAGATTTTGCTAAAAGCGTAGATGTTATTTTTAAATCGAAAGGAAGATTAGTGATCACAGGAATAGGAAAAAGCGCTATTATTGCTCAAAAAATAGTTGCTACGCTAAATTCAACAGGAACTCCCTCTTTATTTTTACATGCATCTGAAGCGGTTCACGGCGATTTAGGAATGGTTTTGCCAGAAGACGTGGTAATTTGTATTTCTAAAAGTGGTAATAGTCCTGAAATTAAAGTTTTAATACCGCTTTTAAAAAGATTTGGAAACACCTTAATAGGAATGACTTCTGATTTAAATTCCTTTTTAGGAAGAGAATCTCACTTAGTTTTACATGCACATGTAGAAAAGGAAGCCTGTCCAAATAATCTTGCACCTACAAATAGTACTACTGCTCAACTGGTCCTAGGAGATGCCTTAGCAGTTGCTTTAATGGAAGTTAGAAATTTCAAAAATGAAGATTTTGCAATATACCATCCTGGTGGTGCTTTAGGTAAAAAATTATTACTTAAAGTTAAAGATATGTTAGACACTGCAAATGCTCCTCAAGTTGCTCCAAATGCTAGTATTAAAAAGGTAATTATGGAAATTTCTGAAAAAAGACTAGGTGTAACTGCTGTTATTGAAGACCATAAAGTAATTGGAATTATTACTGATGGAGACATTAGAAGAATGTTAAATACCAGAGATACTTTTGCAGATTTGGTTGCAAAAGATATTATGACAACAAATCCAAAAAACATAGATTTTAATGTATTAGTAGCGGAAGCTTTAGATATTTTAGAAAATAATGCAATAACACAATTAGTAGTTTTAGACAATAATAATTATAAAGGAATACTACATTTACACGATATTTTAAAAGAAGGAATTGTATAATGGCTAAAAAAAACATGAGCGAAATGTCCTTTTTGGACCATTTAGAAGAATTAAGATGGCTTTTAATAAGAAGTACTATTGCAATACTAGCTTGTGCTACAATTGCGTTTTTCTTTAGTGATTTTATATTTGACAAAATTATTTTTGGACCAAAAAATCCTGATTTTATTACCTACCAATTTTTCTGTGATTTATCCCAAAGATTTGGATTAGATAAAAGTCTATGCGTTACCGAAATTCCTATGCGAATTCAAAGTAGAGAAATGGGCGGACAATTTTCTGCACACATGTGGACTTCTATAACTGCTGGATTTATTCTTGGTTTCCCTTTTGTTTTGTGGGAATTTTGGAAATTTATTCGGCCAGCTTTATATGATAATGAAAAGAAATATGCTGCTTTATTTATCACAGTTGCTTCCGTTTTATTTTTTACTGGTGTATTATTTGGTTATTATATGATAGCGCCTTTATCTGTCAACTTTTTAGCAAATTATAATGTAAGTAGCCAGATTTTTAACGATATTGATCTAGATTCATACATTAGTTTATTAAGAACCTCTACTGTAGCAAGCGGATTACTTTTTGAACTACCAATAGTAATCTTTTTTTTAACAAAACTTGGCTTAGTTACGCCAACATCATTAAGAAAATACAGAAAGTATACTTTAGTGATTGTATTAATATTATCGGCAATAATTACTCCACCAGATATAATTAGTCAAATTATAGTAGCAATACCTATTATGATTTTATATGAAATAAGTATTTTAATAAGTGAAGTAGTTTTCAAAAGACAAAATAAAATTCAATAATATGGCAAATATAGTAGAAGATTTCAATGCTTATCGTTTAAAAATGAATGATAAATTGTTAGCAGATAACAATAAAATTGTAAAAAGAATTTTTAATTTAGACACTAATGCTTATGCAGAAGGCGCGTTGGATGTTAAAACAAAAGAACTTCTAGGTCTTGTTGCATCAACTGTTTTACGTTGTGACGACTGCGTAAAATACCATTTAGAAACTGCTTATAAAAACGGAATTACTAAAGCTGAAATGATGGAAGCAATGGGAATTGCAACTTTAGTTGGCGGAACTATTGTTATTCCACATTTAAGAAAAGCATACGAGTTTTGGGAAGCATTAGAAGAAAGTGCGCAGTAAACAGAATAAAATATTGTTAATTTGTTTATTCGTTAATTTGTTTATTCGTTAATTTGCCATTAGAAAAACCTTGTAACTCTGTTACTTTGTAACTTTGTAACTTTGCAACTCCAGAAAAATGAAACTAAGAGCTGATAATTTAGTAAAAACATATAAAAAAAGAAGTGTTGTAAAAGGTATTTCTGTAGAAGTTAACCAAGGCGAAATAGTAGGTCTTCTAGGTCCAAACGGTGCCGGAAAAACAACTTCTTTTTATATGATTGTTGGCTTGGTAAAACCTAATAGCGGTACTATTTATTTAGATAATTTAGACATCACAAATTATCCAATGTATAAACGTGCACAACATGGAATTGGCTATTTAGCACAAGAAGCATCTGTTTTTAGAAAACTTAGTATTGAAGATAATATTTTGAGCGTTTTGCAATTAACTTCTTTGTCTAAAACAGAACAAGAAGCTAAGATGGAAGAGTTAATTGCTGAATTTTCTTTAGAACACATTAGAACTAGTCGTGGCGACTTATTATCTGGTGGGGAAAGAAGACGTACTGAGATAGCACGTTGTTTAGCTACAAGTCCAAAATTTATTTTATTAGACGAACCTTTTGCTGGAGTAGACCCAGTTGCAGTGGAAGATATCCAAAGAATTGTAGCCCAGTTGAAAAATAAAAATATTGGAATTTTAATTACAGATCATAACGTACAAGAAACTTTAGCAATTACTGATAAAACATATTTAATGTTTGAAGGTGGAATTTTAAAAGCCGGCAAACCAGAAGAATTAGTGGAAGACGAAATGGTGCGAAAAGTGTACCTTGGTCAAAATTTTGAATTGAGAAAAACTAAAATAGATTTTTAATATTTCTGAGAAATACAGTGATTATTACTAAAAATGGATTTAAACAAAGGTTTAAATCCATTTTTTAGTTTTGAAACATATTATTAGAAAATAACGTGATTTTTCTAACTTACATTAAAAAATACTTCTTTGGTACATTTAACATTCCAAAACACTCACTGTCTTCTTTTCCTAAATGTTTATGATGCACTTTATGCCCTTTTCTCAAAGCAATTAAATATTTGTTTTGTGTTTTTTTAAACCACTTGAACCTTTGGTGTATAAGAACATCGTGAATTAAAAAATAAGCAAGACCATAAAAAAGTATTCCTAAACCAATAAAAAATAAATAATTTACCCCAGGGTTTACTCCAAAATAAAATAAAGCAATACTTGGAATTGCAAAAATGATAAAAAATACATCGTTTTTTTCAAAAATACCTTGGTATTTAGGCTGGTGATGGTCTTTATGTAAATACCATAAAAAGCCGTGCATTACAAACTTATGAGTACACCAAGTAATACCTTCCATTATTAAAAAAGTAGCAACAGTAGTGAGTATAAAATATAAAATAGACATTAGACAATAATATTTAATTGATATCGAATATAAGATTTTCCCAAAATTAACAATTTTAATGGATTTGACACGCGAATACGTTTACTTAAAAACTCATCTGGTTGCGTTTTACTTATTTTATGCATTAAACTCTTGTAATAACGATATGCGGTATAAACTCCAAACTTTGCCTCAATTGGTAATTCTACAATACCTATAAAAGCGGCTTCAAAGTCGGCATTTATTTCTGTAATTATAGCATTTTTATTTTCATTGGTTAACGATGTGAAATCAACACCTGGAAAATAAATGCGCCCTAATGTTTCAAAATCGTGTTGTAAATCTCTTAAAAAATTGACTTTTTGAAAAGCAGAACCTAAACGCATTGCACTGTCTTTTAAACGATCATATTCCGCATCATTACCATTTACAAAAACCTTCAAGCACATTAAACCTACTACATCAGCAGAACCAAAAATATAATCTTGGTATTCCTCAATAGTAGCATATTCTTTTTTTGTTAAATCCATTCGCATGCTTTTCATAAAAGGCTTTACCAAATCATGCAAGCCATAATTATGCACAACATGTTGAAATGCATTTAGAATAGGATTAATACTTATTTTTCTTTCAATAGCTTTCTCGTACTCTTCTTCAAATTCATCTAACATTTCAGCTTGTGCATATCCTTCAAAAGAGTCTACGATTTCATCTGCAAAACGAACAAAACCATAGATAGCATAAATTTCGTCTTGAATTTTAGGCGACAGCATCTTTATCGCTAAAGAAAATGAAGTACTGTACATTTTCGTTATTTTTTTACTACATGCTATTGAAGCGTCATCAAAAAGTGCTTTCATTTACTTAAATTCTTTAATAATTTTTTCGCTTACAATTTTACCCGAAATTAAAGCTGGTGGAACACCAGGCCCAGGTACTGTAAGTTGTCCTGTAAAATATAGATTTTTAACTTTTTTACTTCCCAATTTTGGTCTTAAAACCGCTGTTTGTAACAAAGTATTTGCCAATCCGTAGGCGTTACCTTTATATGAATTATATTCTGATTTAAAATCGTCAACACAAAAAGACCTTTTAAAGATAATATTTTTTTTGACATTTTGTTTAGTGATTTTTTCAAATCTTGAAATTATTTTATCAAAATACAATTCTCTTATTTCTTCAGTATCTTCTAAACCTGGTGCAATAGGCACTAAGAAAAAACCATTTTCACAACCCAAAGGTGCTGTTTCTTCGTTAGTTAACGAAGTGAAGTTAGCGTAAAACAAAGGTTCATTTGGCCATTTTGGATTATCGTAAATATCCACAGCATGCTTATCAAAATCGGTATCAAAAAATAAATTATGATGACAAACATTTTCTAGCTTTTTATCAAAACCTACATAAAACAATAATGAAGAAGGCGCGAACGTTTTTTTATCCCAATATTTTTCGGAATATTGTCGATTTTTCTCCTCTAATAAAGTTTCAGTATGATGATAATCTGCCCCAGAAAGCACCACATCAGCATAAATTATTTCATTATTTACTTTAATTCCTTTAGCTACTTTATCTTCTACAATTATTTGCTCAATATTTGCATTAGTTACATATTTGACGCCTAATTCTTTACCTAATGAAATCATTGCTTGCACCACATCAAAAAAACCGTTTTTGGGTTGCCAAGTTCCCAATCCAAAATCGGCATAATTCATAAAATTATAAAACGAAGGTGTATCTGAAGGTTTTGCACCTAAAAAAAGCACGGGAAATTCTAGTATTTGTTGTAAATTTTTATTCTTTATTTTTTTTCTAACATCCCGTTTTATATTAGACAGAAATTGATTTAATTTTAAAGCGGTTTGTGGAGTAATTAATTCGAAAATTGTTTCACCAGGATTATATACTAAATCTTTAATAGCAATATCGTAGTTACTTTTTGCTTCGTTTATAAAAGCTTCTAATTTTTTTCCACTTCCTGTTTCAATTTTTTCAAAATCGGCAATAATGGTTTTTAAATCGTCTGAAACATCAAAATGTTCGTCATTTTCAAAATAAACTCTGTAACCAGGAGACAATTTTTTTAATTGATAGTAATCGGAAGGTTTTTTTCCAAAATCTTTGAAAAATCGTTCAAAAACATCTGGCATCCAATACCAAGATGGTCCCATATCGAAAGTAAAACCTTTTTCCGTAAATTGTCTCGCTCTTCCTCCCAAGGAATCATTTTTTTCGTAAACAATTACATTATTTCCTTCTTTGGCAAGATAACAAGCTGCTGCTAAAGATGAAAATCCTGAACCAATTATAGATATATTCATTTACTTTATTTTATGTTTTTTGTCTAACAAATATAGGTTTTAAGTAGACAAAATGCAAGTTATTTTATGCTTCGTTTAACAAATCTTCAATACCAGAATATTTAAAAACATTTTTAGAATTAACTTCTAAATGTTCTACTTGTTTTCCAAGTAGCCATAACTGAGAATTTGTCTCTTTCAAAACTAATTCTTCAAAAGAAGCAACATAACTACTAATATTTTCAATAGATGGCGCAACAGTTAGATAGGATACGAAAATAATATCATCAAAATGATTTTTAAAGTCTGTTAAATCATCCATTGGAATATTATCTCCAAGAAAAACTGTTTTGTACCCTTTTTCAATTAATTCTGCATTTATAAACATTAAACCTAAATCGTGTACTTCATTTTCTGGCAAAAACAAAACAATTACTTGGTCTTTGTGCACAGGACACATTATCTGCAACTCTTCTATTTTTGAAGTTAGTTTTTGTCGTATCAAATAGCTTATAAAATGTTCATGAGAAGGGTTTATTGTAGAAGTTTGCCAAAGCAGTCCTATCTCTTCAAGTAGAGGAATTAAGATTGAATAAAACACTTCCTTGAAAGATACGTTTTGTGTAATTTGATTATAATTGATATGAAATAATTTTGCATCAAAACTCATCATGGCAATTTTAAAATCATTTATTGCCAGTTCTTTTTTGGACTTATCGTTGTATATAGATTTTACTAGATCATTGCATTCTTCGATAGATAAAGTAGCAATTTTAGAAATTTTATAACCAAAGTTATTTAAAAAAGAAATATTTAAAAGTCTTAATAAATCTTCGTTTTTATAAATTCTTATGTTATTTTCTGTGCGCTCTGGACTTAGAACATGGTAACGTTTCTCCCATATTCTAATAGTATGTGCTTTTATTCCAGATAAATTTTCTAAATCTTTAACTGTAAAAATAGTTTTGACTTTGTTCATTGGTTTCTATAATCTATTAAACAAAATTACTAAAAAAAAATCAATTAGCAGTAATAGTTCTTAATTTTAATGGGGTTCCATTATAAACATTTACATCGACTAACCCTTTTATACCCTTAATTTTAGCTTTTTCAGAAAATTGCCAAAACTGCCAATCTTCCTCCATTTCTTTACGCAATAAATTATAATTTGCAATCCAGAAAGGATAATCCGAAAACTCGTCTTTTAAAAAGTCCTTATAATAACTTTCTCCAGAATAAATAATTGGCTTTACTTTATAATGTTTCTCTATTTTTATTAACCAACGTCTTAAACCAACTTTAAGACTATCGATAGATTGTTCTTTAGGTAATTTTTCGATATCTAAGACGGGAGGTAAATCCCCTTTTTTGAGTTTAACTGTTTTAATAAAATTTTCAGCTTGTTGCAATGAGTTTTCATTTGGACGATAATAGTGATAAGCTCCTCTAATAAAGTTGGATTTATTTGCATTTTCCCAATTTTCATCAAATCTTGTGTCTTTTTTATTTTTTCCAGCAGTTGCACGAATAAAAACAAAAGATACTTTAAATTTCTCTTCTAAATTAGATATAGAATCCCATTGTATTTTACTCTGGTATTCAGAAACATCTAATCCAAAAGCATTATTTTCATGCTTTTGTAAAACTTCATAAATACGAATATCTGCAATTTTTTTTTCTACTTGAGAAAGTTTTTCCATTCGCTTATTTGTTTTGAAGCCCAAATAATATAGAAAACCATCCTTATATTCATAAATGGTCCCTAAAATTAAAACAAGTAACAAACCCGCAATAGAAAGTAAAACAAACTTAACTAATGAAAAAGTTTGTTTTTTCTTTTTAGGAAAATCTCTTCTTACTATTTTTTTTTTAGCAGACACAAATACTTATTTATTTTTTTGATGTATTTAAAATCAATGAAATAGCAATGTAACTAAGTACAATTATAGGTATTGCCATAAAAACGAAAAATGCAATCATTATTAAGGAAAACAACACAAATAGAATTTGAAGTTTAGATTCTTCCCAAGAAAAATTCTTAAATTTAAGGGAAAATAAAGGAATTTGTGCATTTAACAAAAAGGCACTTAAAAAAGTAATTAACATTAATACATAAGGATTATCTAATATAACGGCAACCCACTCGATATCTCCAAAAAATTGAATCATAGGAATACTCATTATTAAAAGAGTATTAGCTGGCGTAGGCAAACCTATGAAAGAGTTAGTCTGGCGTGTATCTATATTAAAATTAGCTAGTCTATAACAAGATGCAAGAGTAATTAAAAAACCAAAATAAGGCACTATTCCCATATAAAATGTATCTGCAGTAACATTGTACATTTCTTGGTTATTTTGTATGTTTTCGATTAGTTTAAACATCATTAAACCTGGAACTACTCCACTAGTTACCATATCTGCCAAAGAATCTAATTGCAAGCCTAATTCACTTGAAACATTAAACTTACGGGCAAAGAAACCGTCCCAGAAATCAAAGAAAATACCTAAAGAAACAAATAAAAAAGCTTCATCATAATAATTATTAAATATTGCAATAATTGCTAATAGACCACACAATAAATTTAACAAGGTAATCGTGTTTGGAATGTATTTTTTAATATTCATAAAAAAAGTTTATAAAATGCCTTATGATTTTAACTAGCCCTGATGGTAGAGGTATCCTTTGCAGCTTTGCTGAAAAGATATAACGAACAGCAGGAAATACAAATATAAAAAACCAATTGTGGTGCTTCAAAATATATAGGGCAAATGTAATACAATAAGTTAATAGATTTTGAGTTTAGTAATTAAGAATTTTATTAGATATTTGCAAAAATTACATTGGCTTTGAAAAAGACCTTATTTTTTATTTTTTTAATACAAGCACTATTTTCTTATAGTCAGTCCGTTAGAAAGTATTCTAACGAATTTATGAGCATTGGTGTAGATGCAGCTGCTTTAGCAATGAGCAATACAGTTGTTGCAAATACTGGCGATGTAAATTCTGGTTACTGGAATCCTGCTGGTTTGCTGAATTTAGAAGACAAACAATTTGCCTTAATGCATGCTAATTATTTTGCTAATATTGCGCAATATGACTACGTGGGCTTTGGAATGCCTATTGACGATAAAAGTGCTGTAGGAATTTCCATCATCCGTTTTGGAGTTGATGATATTTTAAATACCACACAATTAATCGATAATCAAGGTAATATTGATTATAATAGAATTTCTCTTTTCTCTACAGCGGATTATGCTTTAACGGTTTCCTATGCTAGAAGTTTGCCAATTGATGGATTAAATTATGGTGTGAATGCGAAAATTATTAGAAGAATTATTGGTGACTTTGCAAGTTCTTGGGGGTTTGGTTTTGATTTAGGAATTCAATATATAAGTGAAGCAGAAGATTGGAAATTTGGTTTAATGTTGAGAGATATAACCACTACTTATAATACATGGATTATTGACGAAGATAAATACAACGAAATAAAAGAAGCAATTCCTGGTGAAAACCAAGAACTTCCAGAAACTTCTGAAATAACGCTTCCAAAAGCACAATTAGGGTTATCTAAAAAATTTATAGTTAGGTATGACTACAGTATAACTGCTGCTGCTAACTTGAATATGCAGTTTGCGCAAACAAATGACATTATTTCAACTAGTTTAGTAAGTATAGATCCGGCAGTAGGTTTTGAATTTGGCTATATTGATTTGGTTTTTTTAAGAGGCGGTGTTGGAAATTTTCAGCAAATTATGCAAATTGATGCTTCTAGAAAACTAAGTTTTCAACCAAATATAGGATTAGGTTTTAAGTATAAAGGTATTCAAGTTGACTATGCTTTAACTGATTTAGGGGATCAAAGTGCAGCTTTGTATTCCAATATTTTTTCTTTAAAAATCGATTTTGACATTTTTAGACGCTAGACTTTAACTTATGGACAAAAAAATACTTTTTATCTTTTTATTTCTAATGTCTTTTGGTTTTAGTCAAACTATAGGACTTACTGAAGATGCTAAAATAAGTGTTCTTACGGTTGGAACCGGAAATGCATCGCATGAATTATACGGTCATACAGGCATAAGAATCAAGGATACTGCAAGAGGAATTGACGTTGTTTTTAATTATGGCTTTTTTGATTTTAACACGCCTTATTTTATTGCAAAATTTGTAAAAGGCGACATGCAGTATTTTGTTGCTAACCAGCGATATGCAGATTTTGAATATAGTTATATAATGGATAATCGTTCTATTTATGAACAAGAAATTGCTTTAAACTTAGAACAAAAGAATGCTTTATATAAAAACCTAAATACCTCTTTATTCTCAGCAGATAAATTTTACACCTATAAATTTATTGATAGAAATTGTACCACTAAGGTAATTGATCAATTAAACGCGGTTTTAGGTGAAAAAAGAATTACAACAAACAAACCCGTTGTGCAAACGTATCGAGACATTTTAAATAATACTTATTTAGACAAAGATTATTTTACAAAATTTGGAATAAATCTTATTTTTGGAACTAAAGTAGATAAAGTTGCTGCAACTCTTTTCCTTCCTTTAGAACTACATAGTGTTTTACAAACAGCTACTTTCCAAGGTAAGCCTCTAACAACAAAGTCTAAAACGATATTTGAAGCAAGAAAAACTACGTTTAAATCTTCTTTATTAAATTCTCCTTATTTAATTATTTCGCTTTTAGTTTTACTAATTCTAATGCGTAATAAAAGGCTCCTAAATACTTATTTAATCCTTTCTGGCTTATTAGGTGTTTTCTTGTTAGCTGTTGGCTTATACTCTTTCCATCAGGAAGTTCTCTGGAATTATAATGCCTTATTGTTCAACCCATTATTACTTATATTAGTAAATGCTTTGCGCAATCGAGATGCAAAAAAAATAATTACTTGGGGAAAAATTAATTTAGTTTGCGTTATTGTTTACTTACTTTTACTTGTAAATAAAATCGATTTAATGGTTTTTTTACCTTTTATCGTAGCGCATTTTATAATTCTTTATAGAATAATTATAAAATATAAGAAAGAGATTTCCAATTAGTATAGTTATAATTCATATTTAAAAGCTATAACCTTTTACCGAGTATCAAAACTATTGTCCTTTGAAGAAAAGTACTGTATTAAATGTTTTTACAACTATATTTAAGTCTAAAAATATACTGCGGTGCTTAATATAATACAAATCATACCTAAGCTTCATGAGACTGTCTTCTATATTTTCTCCATAAGAGTAATTTACTTGCGCCCAACCTGTTAATCCTGGCTTAACAACATGTCGTGTTTGGTACAAAGGTATTTGCTTGGCTATCTCATGGACAAAAAAAGGTCGTTCTGGCCTAGGACCAATAATTGCCATTTTACCAAATAAGACATTTACAAATTGAGGAATTTCGTCTAAACGTGATTTTCTTAAAAACTTCCCAAAACTAGTAATTCTAACATCATTTGTTGTAGCAAAAACAGCTCCGTTTTTTTCTGCATCTACAACCATACTTCTCAATTTATAAATTTTAAAAGAAACGCCGTTTTTTCCTACTCGCTCTTGCGAATAAAACATTGGTCCTCGATTCCAAATTAAATTAAAGATAAAAAGCAACGGTAATAGAAAAGCAAAAAACGATAAGCCCATTAAAGAAAATAAAACATCTAATAGACGACTAGAATATATATATAATTTATTTTGAGTACTTCTGCTAAAAGGAAAAAACTTAAATAATTCTTTATCGTTAGATTGTATATGCAGTCTATTTGTAATTTGCTCATAGACATCTGAATATTGTCGAATAATAACACCACTTTCTAGAATCTCAAGTAACGTTTCGTATTGTTCTAAATTAATGGATTTACTATTTTCATTGGTTACAATAATTTCTGAAATATGACTAGAACTGGCAAAATATTTTAAATCAAATAATTGAATTTGAGGAATTTGACTCACCAACTCTTTATTGTCTGTTGCGACGAAAGCTATTACATTAAAATGCGGGTCTGCAACCGTAAGTATTTTTATTAATTTTTCAATTTTTTCACTATTTCCAATAAAAATAACTCTTTTTACAAATCTATTAGTTGCTAAAAAATAGATATATAAATTTCTCCAAATAAGTAAAGATACTAGAACAGCAAAATAAAAGAAAATAATTTGTAACCGATTGGAAGGCAAAGTAGGCGTTAATATAGGCGTTAGCAAGTAAAGTAAAGTAGTAACGGAAGTTGTTAATATGCAACTTTTCAAAATTTGAAATTTATTACTTGCCGTTTGTAAATTATACATATCGAAAACAGTCCCAATTATCATAACATATACGGTTAAAAGTATTGTCCAATAATAATTATTTTCTCTAATCGAAAAATAATCAAACTTGAAAAAGTATCCTAATAAATGAAGTGATCCCAAAATAAAAAAAACATCAAAAAACCTTAAAAGAATTTTTCTTTCGGAAATTTCAAAATGCATTCTTTTATTTAAACCCACTTTACAAAATTATTTTAACGCAAATTAACAAATAAAAGTAATAGGAAAACGTTTAACTGTTAAATAAATCCGACCAATCATCCTTTACCACCTTCCAATCCATTTTTTCTACAATTTTTCTCGCATTAAAAGCTATTTGTTGTGCCTTTTCATTCTCTAAAATTAATTGATTTATTGCCTCTGACATTGCAAGAACATCGTTATCGTTTACTAAAATTGCATTTTCATTATGCGTTAGTAAAAACGGAATTCCGCCTACATTTGTAGTGATAATAGGCAAACCCAGCGCCATTGCTTCCATTACACTAACGGGTGTATTATCAAAATGGGTTGTGTTTATAAAAAAATTAGCTTGTTTGGATAGATTAATCCATTCTTCTTTACTTAATCTATTGGTGAAATTTACTGCAACTCCTAATTTTTTAGCATATTGTTTAGTGGTTACCATACTTCCATCTTTATCTGGTCCTACCATTGTAAGAGTTGCATTTGGATACAGAATTTGCAGGTTTTTTAAAACAGCTACTGCCATTTTAGGATTATAAATTGCTGCAAATGCTCTAACCCACAATAATTTAGGAGCAAACGATGTCCTCTTCTTGAACGGATAGTCTTTTATTGTAATCGTATTGGGAATATGCACTACATTTTGGTATCCTCTATTTTTAAATTCAGACAATAAATAATTAGAAGGCGCTACATTGGTAAATGCATTGTTAAAAAGCATTTTACACAATTTAGGATTAACCTCTAAACGTTTTGGTAAATCGCCACCATGCAAAATAGGAATGTATTTTGTTTTAAAAACCCTTGCTATTTGGCTGCAAATAAAAGCATACCAAAAACTAGAAGTACTGTAAGTGTCTATTAAAATATAATCTACTTTTTTAGCATATTTAATGGTTGCCAAAATCATATCCAACAAACGAAGCAATTGGTTTTTTTTGGAAGAAGAAAAATTAACTTCAAAACCTTCCTCTTCAAAAGATTTTCCTAAAGTTTCAATAGTGGTTTTATTGAAGCCGTGCTTGGATATTTTGTTACCTATGTAGAGGATTGTTTTCAAAAGAATTATATTTTATATAAATAGACGTTGTTTATTTGATTCATTAAAGATAAACCAGGCAAAGCTTTTTTAGAAATAATATAATCCACTTTTTTAATTTTCAAAAAATTAATCAACTCTTCCAGATTAAATAATTTTATTTTTTTTGAATCTAAATGCCATCTTAAGAACTGTACTTGATTTCCTTCAATTAACATTGAAGCCCCTTTATTATCAAGAACAACAGATCTTTCTGCGCCGGCTCGTATTAAATAAGAATCTTCCCCATAAAACACGGCATCCTTGTCCGTATTATTTGCAATATATTCAACCATTAATGAATAACTTAAATCTATTGGTTTAGTTTTTGATATTTGTAAATTAGCTGGCAATATCATTCTAGTTAAATCATCACCTAGTAACGGTACTTTATCAAAATGCGAATTATTTGAAAAAGAAATAATAAAAATATATACGAAGAAACTTACTATTTTTATAGATTGTTTGATCCTAAATTTATCAAAGAATTCAATAATTAAGAAAAAAATGGCAATTTGAAAAAGTACCAGAATAAATTTTTGAAATCTAATTAACTGAAATGAAAGTCTTAAATTTTTATCAAAAAATGAATTAATTAAAGCCTCAATATAAACAGAAAAATTTGCTGTTAAAAAAACACCAATAGTTGAAATTAATATTATTTTGAAAACCTCCTTTTTATTTGATTTGTCAAAAAAATAAAAAATAAAAAATAGAAAACAAAAAACGTAAGCAACTGGTCTATTCCATGTTGAAACAAACAAAACAGGATCAAAAAAATTATTTGATATTCTACTACTTAAAGCTTCATTAAATAAATCTGGTGAAACAATTAAGACACTGTTAACATTTGTTGAATAGGTTATTAGAAAAGGGATCATTCCAATAAAACAACATGATAGAGCTAAAGCTGTTTTTTTTAAGATTACAGCGACAGGTTGTTTAATTAAATAGAGGTGTGAAATTAAAATTAAGAAATAAATTATTATTCCGCCAATACCAGATATAGGATGGAAATTAAATATTAAACCCAAGACTAATCCCGCTGCAATTAAATTATATTTCTTAAAATAATAATACAACAAAAAAGGTAAAGGCATTAAAGCAGAATAAAGTGTTCTTGGCATTATTGTCCATAAATCAGACACTCCTAACAATTCTCCCCCAGGAGGCCACAAAACACCTCTAATAAAAATCGAAAAAATTAAAGCTATCCAAAAATCATTTTTTAAGACATAAAAAAACAAAAACCATAGAAGCCCATAAGTGAGATGTGTTATTAGTGCTAAAATATTTAAGGCTTTTAAATAATCATAATTAGTAAACTTTGCAAAAAATCTTAACGGCTGAACATAGAATGGCGTATAGTATTTAACGTTATCAACATTATTTACAAACAAATCTTCCTTGTACAAATTATTATTATCTAACTTTTTACAAACAGGTATAATATTAGCTAAATCAGAAGATATTTCTTGAATCTTAGCATTTTGGTTTTCAATATAAAACCCAAAAGAAATAATAAGATTTAAAAGTACTACAAGAACTATTTTATAAGATTTCATTTTAATTAGATTTTGGAGCATTCACAATATCAAAATGAATTGCTTGTAATAACAATTGAAAACCCAAAATAATAGACAAAGTAATTATCATTATCGTTCCTGTTGGAGCAAGAATATTTTTTGAAGAATAATAAAACCATTCAAAAGAACCAAATATTAAACCAAATAAAAATAATGGCAATCCAAAAATTAAGTAAATTGAGGCTATATTAAAATCATATAAAAAATAATTCTTTATAATTCTTTTCGTAAAAGTTAAACTTAGCTTTATTGAAAAAACAAAAGGCATTCTCCAAACTTTCATACTTGACTTTTCGTCTCCATAAATCGAAGGCATTGCTACATCTTTGATTCTTGCTTTAACAAAATATAATTCAGCTATCAAGGATGTTTCAAAGTAATATCTATTTGACAATTTATCTAAATCTATCTCTTTTAAAGTACTGCAATTTACTGCAAAATAGCCATTTGTTGGGTCAAAATTATTCCAGTAACCAGTAGCCATTTTTGTTAAAAAAGACAACCCTAAGTTTCCAAACCTTCTTACAATTGGCATTTTTTTTAAGGCTTTTAAATCTCTAAATCTATTACCTTTTGCCATTTCAAATTCGCAATTTACTAACGGATCTATTAATTTAGGTAAATAACTTAAGTCCATCTGGTCATCAGCATCTACTTTTATCACTATATCAAAACTGTTGTCTATTGCATATTGAAAACCTTTTTTTGTAGCGCCTCCAACACCTAGGTTAACTTCATTCTCCATAAAATTAATTGAGGCCTTTATTGCCAAATTTTTAATATCTTCAAAAGGAAGCGGTTGACTTCCTTTGTCATTAACAATAACTATTTCATCAATAAAATCTGGAAGTTTCTGCAAAACACTTATAATATGTTTAGATGCATTATAATAAGGTATTACAATTACTATATATTTGTTTTTATAACTCATTATTACGATTTAATTTCTATTTTATGTAAGCTAGACACAAATATAGAAGTAATTATCAAAAAAAGGCCTAACAACCCAAAAAGAGGCCTATAAATATAAAGATGTTCCCCAAAAAAAAGAGTAACTAACATGGCATAAACCAACCCTTGAAGTGCGATGGAAAAACCGCTAAACTTGTCAAATTTTATAAATAAATAACTAAGTAACCAACCAAAGTATAAAAAGAAACCAACCAAACCTGTTTCTTTTATAACTTGTAAATACATATTATGAGCTGTAAATCCTTTCGCTTTATCAAAACGATTTACAAAACCTGCCCCAAAAGGCAAAACAAGGGGGTTTTCTAAAAGATATATGAAATTATCTTTTGTTAGTTCCTCTCTACCTGCTCCTAAATCTCCATAAGCACCGCTTAACTCTGCAGCATCATCTTCAAAAATTTTTGTTTTTGAAAAGATTCTTTTTTGTAAAGTATCGTCTAAGGTTTTTTGCAACTCTGGATTTTTAGATAAAATAAATACAAAAAAGAAAGTCATTAAGAAAAAAGATATTAAGAAACGCAAAGGACTTTTTAATGCAAAAAACAAAACGATAATAAGCAATGCTACATAAGTAGTTCTAGATCCAGAAATAATTATGATATAAATATTTAAAAGAACTGCTATATATAGAACAGTGTTCTTTATTTTAAAGTGTTTTTCAAGCAAAAGCCCTAAACAAAGGCTTAGTACAAATAAAGAGGTCATTCCTGTAACAATTTTATTTGGTCCTAAAGTACCCGACATAAAACCCTCATACGCTTTTTCATAGGCTTCGCTCCAAAGAAAATCAAGTTTTCCTAAGTTTTGAAGAGTAATAATAATACAACTGGCTATGGATAGGAATAATATTAAATAAATTCCTTTTTGGACTATTGCTTTGTCTAGGCAAAAAACATAAAAGAAAACGGCTGTTAAATAAAAAACCCAAAAGTGGAACATGTAAAGTACTACTTGTAAAAAAGAGAGAATTTTATCATTCAAAACATGAAAAACCAAAGTCAACACCATGGTAATACTTGCCCAAATCATAAACTTTTTAAGGATTTTAAAAAAAGGGACTTTTTGTATAACTACATTAATTAATGCATTGTATTTATAGTAATTATAAAGCACAAAAACACCTAAAACGTCGTAGAGTCTAAGTTCATTATCTCCTGTAACACTATAATTAATTATAGCTAAATTATAAAAATAAGAAAAAATAATACCATAAATTGCGTATAGTAATAGTTTGTTTTGCAATAAAACCGTTAACGCTTGCAAGGGCGCTTCCTCAAACGAGTTATTGCATACTATAGCTTCTTTGTGAGGTTCTTGAAACATTAAAAATGAATTAAAATCTTATTTTTTAGTATATTTTTCAAAAATAGACAATTTTAGAAACAATACTTCTTTTTGTATCAATAATACTCCTAAAAACTGGTTACCCTAAAATTTATTTTGTTTCAACGCAACCATTCTAAATATTGTTTAAGTATTACTTTTTCAGAATAATGCTGCATAACTTCTTCCCTTAAAACAGTAGCGTACTCCAATCTAATCGATTTGTTTTCTAATATAATATTCAATTTTAGTGTAATTTCCAAAGAATCCATAGGATTGAATAAAATACCATTTATAGAATCTTGAATAATGCTACTACAATACCCCACATTTGTAGAAATAACGGTTAAACGCGCTTTTCCATATTCTAATAAAGTTACTGGAAATCCTTCGTAAGTGGAGCCTAATATACCTATATCAGATTGATTTAAAATAAATTCAACATCCTTACAACTGTTATATATAAATACAAAATTCTGTAAACTATTTTCTGCAATAAATGTTTTTAATTCAGTAGAATAGAAATCAAAAAAATCTTTTCCAATTAAATGAAGTGACCATCCTAATGCTAAAGCGTTTGAATTAGCATACGCTTTTATTATTTGTAAATGATTTTTAGGTTTTTTAAGATTGGCTAGAAAAACAATTCTTTTGCCTTCAGTTCCTTTCAAGACAGTTCGTTCTACTTCTTTATTAGAAATGCTAGTAATAAAGTTAGGAAAATAATGCGTTTTTTTAGGAAACAAATTTTCTTTTGCCCATTGTTCGAGCTCTCTATTTACAGTTAAAATTCCATAAAAGAAAAAGGATACTATTTTTAAAATAATATTTGTCTTCCCCTTTTTATGAACTCTGTTTCCATGGTGATCGTGCCATACTATTTTTATTTTGGGATATACCAACTTTACCAAAACTGCTGTAAAAAAAGAGGTACTATGTGCATGCAGAATATTAACTTTATTCTTTTTGATAAAGGTTCTTAATTTCCATACCGCACTTATCCCTATTTTACCTTGTTTGTTTAAAAAAAGATAAGAAACCTCTGGGAAAAGTTGTTGTTTTAAAGCACCTTCTTTTCGAGTAGTAACTAAAGCCGAAAAAGAGATGACTTCTACCAACGAATTAGCATAATTTACTGCCATACGCTCTGCTCCTCCAGCATCCAGAGAATCAATTAGTTGTATTATTCGTAAGTCTTTATTCATAAATGGCCTATATAAGTTCTTTTATTTCACTTGCAAATTTATCTGTTGTAAACTGTCTAGACCACTTCATTCCATTGTAACGCATAAGTTCATATTTAACATGGTCCATTATGATACTTATTATTTGTTTTACATCTTGCTCTAATTGTTCTTGTAGCAAAATACCTCTATTTCCATTATCTAGCATATAAGGCACGCAAGAGACTGGCGTAACTACTGGTACGCAACCCCAAAACATAGCTTCAGCAACTACTTTTGGCCAACCTTCACTTTTAGAGGCTAGTATTAAAAAACAACTTTCTTGGTACGCTGCTGTAATTGTTTCTTTCGTTTGGTTTCCTTTAAAACTTACTAATTTTTGTAACGCATTTGTTTTAATATAATGTTCTAATTCTTTCCTCAAAATCCCCTCACCATATACCTCTAAACTCACTTTTTTACCTAACAAATGTAATTGCTCTATTACTTGAATAGCATACAAGGGTTGTTTTCCTTTAGACAAAGTGCCTACAAAAATAAACTTGTACTTCTCACTGTTTTGCAACTCTTCCCTAATTTTAGGAAGAAGTACTGCACTATTCTGAATTTCTTTTTCAGAATAGGTTGCTGTAAAAAAAGGTTTACTATTTTTAGTTTGATTTGGCCATTCGCCATACACTAAAACCTGCATGTTTTTAGTTAGAAACGTATTCGATAAAATCCATTTTTGTAATATATAACTTAAGGACTGTTTTGCTTTTGGGTCCCAATTTCCAGCATATTTAGCAGTTTTCTTCTTTTTTGGAAAAAAAACTTGCGCTAAACATCCAATCAAACCCATGTTACCTGGACACCTTAAATGGATATGGTCGGCTTTTTGCATTGCTTTATAAACGGTGTAAAATAAAACAGGCAAAAAACATAAGGTTTTTACCAATTGTTTCACAGTAGTAATATTAAACGTAGGAACTATTTTAAAAATAATTCTTTCCTTTCCATATGCAATATCAATAGGCGTTTTCTCTTTTTTTTCTAGAGGAGCAACTATAATTACCTCATCTACAAACTGCAACCAAATATTCATTTCACGAACGTAAGGTGCATAAGCAAAATATTTGTTTTGCTCTTGGTAATGATTTACATGTGTGATGATGCAGAACTTCATAAAAACTATATTTTTGTATAAAATTGTATATTTTTATTTAAAATTACATCAATATCATACGTTTTCATAACATATTTACGTGCGTTAATTCCAATTTGTTTAGATTCTTTATCGTGTTCAAAAACCCAAAGTATTTTTTCAGCTATATCTTTTGCGTCCAATGGATCAACGAGTAATCCTGTTTCAAACGGCACAATAGTTTCACAACCAATAGGGATTTTTGAAAATGCAACAACCTTCTCAGTAGCCATAGCTTCTATAACAACAATACCTTGAGATTCCACAAAAGAGGGAAATACACAAACATGCGCTGCTTGATAAATTTGAGGCAGTTTATTATGGTTTACTGCACCATGAAATGTTATGCTTTCTAATAAATCATTATTGCATTTAGATTTAAGCAAGTTGGTATAAGAAGTTTTATTTGGAAAAAACCATTCTCTTCCATAAATATTTAAATGTGCTTTAGGATGTTTTTTTACAACATGTTTGAATGCTTCTATTAAGTTTTCTAATCCTTTTTTGGGACAGACTGTTCCTACAAAAACAATATTATATTTTTCAAACTGGGAAATTGCAGGCTGAAAAATTTTAGTTTCAACGGGATTTGGTATTACCTCAATAGGTTTATTGTGGTAACTAAGAAACTCATTCGTTCCTTCTTTTACGTAATTAGAAACAGCGACAAAGGCATCTGCTTTTTTAAAAGATAATTTTTCTTGTAAAACCTTCCAATTATGTCGTTTTCCTTTCTCTGTAAAAAAATGATGTCCTCCATGTAGTCGAATAACATACTTAATCTCCTTTATTTTGGACAAAAAAGCCAAACCCAATTCTGCTGTTTCTACAAAATTAATTGGCACCTTTTGATGTACTTCCTTAATTTTTTTTGCTATTGCATTACTATTGTACAACCATGTTAAACCCTCGAATTTTTTTCTAGGAAGTCTATAAACATCTATATCGTTAATGTTTTCCGTTATTTCTTCATCAGTATAGTTTAATCCAATTACACTTACTTGAATACCTTTCTCTACTAAAGCCTTTCCTAAAGTGGCTACAAAAATGCCAACTCCTCCATGCGGAAAACCTGTTTTAGGAAATTCGGATGTAATAAAACAAATGTGCATTAATTTTATATATAATTTACCGTTAATTTTTCAATAATAGAAGCAATTTCAATAGGATTACTTGCATAATAAACATTCTCGTTGTCTATAAGATAATCGTACCTATCCTTTCCTAAAACATCTAATATAATAACTTTAAAGCTATTATCAAAAGCTTCTTCTATAATAGAACTCCAAGGAGATATAACTATTAAATTTTCAATATTATTGTGAGTTAACCAGCATTTAGAATCGTCAAATATTATGTCGTTTTTTATTCCTCTTATCTGTTCTTCAAAAATAGATTTATTTTTTAATTCCCTTGGATGAAGCCTTATAGAAATAGTGGCAGAAACAGCAGCATGTATTTTTAAATATTCTAAAAAACTTGCATACAACCCCCCAATTTCAACTGTTGAAGCATACAGGAAATGAACCCCTTTCTTTTTTACCTTTACAACTTTTGGATAAGGCAAAAGGGTATAACTAACATCTATAAAATTTTTATTTAAATGTGATTTAAGATATTCGATTGTTTGTGCGTTTTTTACAATAAAAGTATCCGCAATTTTAACTTTGGAAGGTGAACTATAAGCCGGGTAATTAATCATCCCGCCATGTTGTACTTCAATCAAATTAATTTTTTGTCTGTGTTTTGAGAAAACAACCGATATTCCATTTAAGTCATAATGGCATAATAAATATACATTTTTTCCATTTAAAAAGAATAAAACAAAGTTATTAACTAAATGGTATGCCTTTAGTAACTTGTTTTGTTTATCCATAAAACAAAACACAAATGAAAACAATTTCGCTATACCTCCTAAATTATAAACCTTATAACCGTCAATTTTTTTTATAATTTTTTCTCGTCCTTGGTTAATATAAACCCTTTTTTCAATTTCTATATTCTGAATAATTCGCTCACTATATTTATTGTTTTGAAACGAACATAAATTTGCAGTTGTATAAACTACACTTACTTTTTCCTTAACAAATTTAGAATTAAATAAAAGTATTGTTAGCAAAAAGAAATCGATTAAACTATAAAATAAGATATAAATTAAATGTAATTTGCTCCAAATATTTTTATTTATTGGAGTTGAAGTGTTCTTGAGAACTCCATTTTTTTCAAATGTTCGAATCCTTTCATTTACATTTTTAAAATACAAAACCATTTTAGAATTATTTACTTGCATACTATTTTAGTAATGAAATTTTAAAAAAAAACTTTTCTATTTGTTTAAAAATATTTTACACTCAAAGACACCTTTTTTAAAGAAAAGTAATTAGTTGTTTCTTTCTAATGCAACTTTTAGTTTTTTAGCAAATATTTCTGGCGTATAATTGTTATAAAACTTATCGTAAACTTCTTTATTAAAAACTGTATTAGGATTAGTTAAAAATTCTTGGTGTTTTTTAAGAATAGCATCCACAGTATTTTCTATTAAAAAATTAGGTATAAAAAATCCATTTTCACCTACAGCTTCCATAACACCTCCTGAGTTATAATATATAATGTTTTTTCCATGATTCATGGCTTCTAATACCGCCAACGGAAAACTATCTAATCTACTACTACAATAATATAAATGTGCTGTAGAAGCTAGAACAGCTGCGTCCTCTACCTTACCCATAAATATAATTTGCTCTTCTAATTTAGCCTCTTTTATTTTTCGCAAACATTCTACAAACATTTGATTGTTTACTATTCCTCCGCACCAAATGAACTGAATATCTTTATTTTGTTGACATACTTTAATAGCAACATCCGTCCAAATATCTGTTCCTTTAATTTCTTGAATAGAAGCTATAGTTATTACAGTGAATTTAGAAAGCAATATATTTTTATTTAATGTCCTGGGTATAATACAGTTATTTATGTTAGTTACATTTGGCTTATCATCAAAAAACAACGCAGTTTCTTTACTTAATTCAGAGCAAGACAGTTGAATTGTTTTTTTATTCTTAAAAAAATACTCAATTGATTTAGAATCAGAAGAGAATTTTTTGGAAAAATTAGCATAATATTCTGGCATTTCGTGCCAATAAAAAACACGCTTAATTCTAAATATCCAAGATAGACAATAGTACATTTTCCAAAACGAAATTGATTTTGACCTAACGCTTGATAAAGCATTAAAAATAATAAATGAAAAGCTAAAAGGATTGTTTATTAGAATTTTCACTACACCTTTACAGAAATTGTGAAAATTATTAGCTGATAAATAAACTACTAATTCAAACTCTTTATTGCATGCCTCTTTTGCATTATAGATTACTCTATCCATTCCTGCAGCGTGTTTTAAATTTGTTGTAGAAGCTAAAATTATTATTTTCATTTTATAACTAATTATTGTGTTTCGCGATTTTGACAAAATTCTATTTAATAAAATTTACTTACTAGTAAAATAAAATACTTTTTATCTTAACAGATTTTTAAATTTAGTAAGGAATTTAATCTTTAAATCTTGTCTAGGAAGATTAAATATAATTTTAAAATAAAAATAAAAAATAGCACATTTTTTAGCATCAATTTTAGACTTCTTGTATTTATAATAATAATATTTAGATTTAATTTGCTTTTTTTGCACTTTAGAAAAGTTATCAATAGCACTTTTTTCTCTCCTTTCAGACGCTTTCATTTTTGCATAACAATGCCAATATCTAGCTTTTATACTGTTTTTATTTGCAGAAATACTATTTTCATTTATACGATAACGATATAATACTTGGTCCAAAAACAAATGCTTGCCTTGTTCTTCCATTTTATAATACAAATCTTGATCTACCGCACGCGTCATTTTAGCATCAATACCTGTTGTTTTTAGATAGGCTTTTTGTTTAAAAGTTGCAAAGGAGGTTAGAACTTTATCTTGAGCAGTTAAATAGGATTTGCCCTCCGGAATTACTCCGTTTATCTCTATGGCCAATTTAAAACTCATGTCTAAATTTACTTGCTCATATTTCGACGTTATAATAACAACTTCAGCATGCTTTATGTGAGCGGCTACCATTATTTCTAAAGCACTGTTTACCAAGGTGTCATCTGGATCTAAAAAACCCATAATTTCTCCCTCCGCTAGCGCAGCGCATCTATTCTTAGTATAACCACATTTTTTATTTATTTCATTTTGGTAAACTTTAAAACGATTATCTTCTCCAATAATGTCCCTTATTTGTTGAACAGAATTGTCGGTTGAACCATCATCCACGATAACACATTCCCAATTACTATAGGTTTGATTAATAATGCTTTCATAACAATCTTTAAAAAAATGACCGTTATTGTAGTTTGCTACTAATATGGAAAATAAAGGGTTATGCATTAATATTATTTATTTGTTGTTTCAATTCAGCGGCAAGTTTTTCTCTATTAAGATGTGTAAACAGTATGGAACGATTAACTTCAATTTGTTCCAAAGATAAATATTCATTACAACTTTTTTCATTTAATTCTGTTTGATAACAAAAAACTATAATTCCTATTCTTTTTAAATAATGGTAAAATGGATTTTCTTTATTTAAAAAAACTTTAGCACCCAGCCATAATAAACCTATAGTATTTCCTACGGCTTGTTGTCTTTTGTTGTTTAAAATAGCTACTCCAACTTCTTCTAAGACAGCGTTATATTCTTGCAAAGACACAAACTCTAAAAAAGGATAATACTTCTCTGAAAAGCACTGTTCTCCTTCTGCTACAACAGTATTTATATATTCTTTAATCCCATAGTTTAATGGTACAATAATTTTATTTGAAACTAAATTATAATTTTTAATTGCAGCAAAAACATCTAAATGATTACCCGTCTTAAATCCTGAGTTTCCAATTAAAATATTTTTTTTGGGATAATAAATATTTTTATTTACGTCTACAATTAATTCTAAAGGGTAATACCAAAAGTCAAAAAACAATTTTTTTTGACCGATGAGTTTACTAACTTTTAAAAACTCTTCTTTAAATGAACTACCTAAATAATTAATACGTAGCATTACTTTATTTTTCTTTTCTTTAGCTGACAAAGGAAAAGATGATTTGAGTAAGCGATAATAAGGTTTTAATCTCTCCTTAATTTTTTGCCCCAGCGATCTTTTTTTATCGGGAAACTGTACTCGTGTAATTTTATCTAGTAAAGCTTTACTTTTAAAATAATTGGAATCATTATACACTTCAAAACCAAAACAAAACCAAATAATTTTATTAGATTTATGCAAATGAAGTACAAAATCATAGAAATTATTTGATAAGCTGTGCAAGACAATTATTGCTTGCGGTGAAATAGTTTGGGTTAGTTCTACTAATTCTTCTTTTGTGGTTTTTTTTACAAAAATTTGCGGTTTTACATGTATAAAATCTGAAAAAATATCTTTTTTAAAAACATAAAATTCATTCTTATTTGGAAAGCAAAACTCAAATTGTTCAATAGATGAATTGATAAATTTTTCATCCTCACAAATATGAATTATTCTATTTTCTATCATTATAAAAGTCTTGTATACACTGTATAATTTTGGATTGGTCTTCTTCTTCTATATCAAAATAAACAGGAAGTCTTAATAAAGTATCCCCAATAACAATTCGTTTAGCATTTCCATTATTACCTCTAATTTAAATTTAATTAATTCAAAATCTAAAATTTTTATACTTAGACTTGTTTTTTAAAATATGAAATCTCCCTTAAGTAGAGCATAGTTTCCACTTCTATTTAATTTGCCCGAATTACAAAAATCTCCAGGTAAAACATTAACTTCAATTGCTTTGTCTAATTTATCTATTAAATCTTTTGTTGCGGTAGAACCAATATTAATTTGAAAGGATAGTATATAAATGCTACTTCTTAAATTAAATGAAGGTATTTCAAGCTCCACAAAATTACTACTTGGGTGCAATAAAGTAAAATTAATTCCCATTTCATCACTAAAAAAAGACAATACTCTATTCTCTTCTGTGTCACTAAAGCCAACACCCATAAATAATTTTGAATAATCAATAGTATCTAAAGACTTGTTTAAATTTATTCTAATTTTCAAATAACTTCCAGAAATTATTTGGTCAATTATATTTCCTTTTTCGTTTAATAAATCAATTCCTATAACTTTTAACAAACCGTTTCCATATCTATCTGTTCTTTCTGCTAATGAAGTATCCATTTGTTGTGCACTTTTAGATAAATAATAATTAACAGCACTATTAGCATCCGCATTAAAAATGACCTTACCATTTTCTAAAACAATACCTCTAGTACATAAACTCTTAACAGCCGCCATATTGTGGCTCACAAATAAAACGGTTCTACCACCTTCGCGAGAAATATCTTGCATTTTACCAATAGCTTTCTTTTGAAACTCCGCATCACCTACAGCTAAAACTTCGTCTACAACTAATATTTCTGGCTCTAAAAAAGCAGCTACTGCAAAAGCCAATCGCACGGTCATTCCGCTACTGTAGCGTTTTGTTGGCGTGTCTATATAGCGTTCACAACCGCTAAATTCAATTATTTCAGCTAGTTTTGAAGTAATTTCTTTTTTGGTCATTCCTAGTATTGCACCATTTAAGTAAATATTTTCTCTACCTGTTAGTTCTGGGTTAAAACCTGTACCTACTTCTAATAAGGAAGCTATTCTACCCCGAGATTTTATAGAACCTGTAGTAGGTGCTGTTACTTTTGACAGTATTTTTAATAACGTGGATTTACCTGCGCCATTTTTACCAATAATACCTAAAACTTCTCCTTTTTCTACTTCAAAATTAATATCTTGTAATGCCCAAACATATTCACTTTGTCCTTTAATACTTCTATCGTTTAAGTCTCCAATTTTTAAATAAGGATCTTCTTTTCCTCTTAATTTGTGCCAAAAACGGTTTAAATCATGGCTTAATGTCCCTGTACCTACGTTTCCTAAACGGTATTGCTTAGAAATATTTTCTGCGATTAATATGGTGTTTTTATTGCTCATTTTAAACGGTATCAATAAAGCTTTTTTCTGTTCTATTAAACATTAGCAATCCTAAAAAGAAAATTAATACGGTACTTAAAAAAGTGTAAACCATGCCAAAAATAGATATTACTCCCTCGTTTAAAAGCATAAATCTAGAAGCTTCTATTACATATGCTAATGGATTGTACTCTATTAGCCAGCCAAATTTTGGTAATTTAACCTTTAATAATGCCATAGGATACATGACTGCAGAAACATACATTAGTAATTGTACCCCAAAACCTACTAAAAAACTTAAATCTCTATATTTGGTTACTAATGAAGAGATAATCATACCTAAACCTAACCCTAATAGCCCCATTACAACAACTAAAAGTGGGAAGAATAATGTATAAATAGTTAATTCTACTTGCATTTCTTGAAAGAATACGTAATACAAATAAAATGCAATAAAAATAAAAAATTGGATTCCAAACTTCACCAAATTGGAGATAACAATTGATAAAGGCACAATTAATCTT
>Ga0209390_10000864_pt1 | contig 60374 bp, 57 predicted proteins | sample BON01_FD_187212 | JGI IMG/M metagenome (GOLD analysis project Ga0209390, IMG submission 187212) | Freshwater microbial communities from Lake Bonney liftoff mats and glacier meltwater in Antarctica - BON-01 (SPAdes) (version 2) | ecosystem: Environmental > Aquatic > Freshwater > Ice > Glacier...
CTGAAAGATAAACGTAAAGTGGGCATTGCACCCAGTGCGATAAAATAATGAAGATTCTGCTCAAGGGGGTCAAATTTAAACCGGTGTTTTAAAGCCAAAAGGGGTCAGTTTTAAAGTGTTGTTGACACTCTTTGTTTCTGCCTTAATCAATTGTAAATTATGGGCTCTGTATAACAATGATATTAAATATAAACTCGATTGCAATAAATAATAAATGGTCAGTTTTGCCAAGGGCTAAACTAGCGGTAATTGTTGCTACAGTTTTGTTTAATCAACTAGCACAAGCGATTCCAATTGTAATCCAAGTTAACGACATCAATGCTCAGCCGCTAAACCGCGCTGTAGTGGAAGTTATTAGGCAAAATAACACCTTAGATTCAATAGCTGTGAGTCTAGAACCTATTGTAATGGATCAGGTTAATAAACATTTTCTACCTGATTTAATTTTGATCAAACAGGGACAATCTGTTGTGTTTCCTAATAGCGACAATATTCGCCATCATGTGTATTCATTTTCTAAAGCAAAGACATTTGAACTTAAACTTTATGCTGGCAAAGCTAAAAGTCCGATAGAATTTGAGACTAACGGTGTTGTTATTGTTGGTTGTAATATTCATGATTCAATGGTCGGCAGCATTTATGTAGCCCAAAGCAGTGCCATGATTACGAATGAAAATGGTAAAGTAATGCTAGATTTTGACCCGAAGATAGATAAAATAAGTGTTTGGCATCCACTACAAAAAGATAGTCCTGAAGCACGTAAAATAGTCGACTTGAGAGATTCTCAACTTACTGGCAGTAAGGAATATGTTATTTCAATTGATATAAATGAACCTGCACCAAGGGATACCTTCAGGGATACATTTTAATAGTGAAACATCAAACAAGTCTTCGACAAGGTATAGTCCTTTTATGTACAGGATTAGTACTGGTTACCTCTGTCGTTATACAAGGACTGTCATGGTGGTCATCAAGCCAATTGAATAAAAAGCAACTCGACGAAAGCATCGATAATGCTCAAAATGTCTTTGAGCAATATACCAAAGAAAAAGAAAAACTGCTTACAACTGCAGCACGTGTTTTAACCGCTGACTTTGGTTTTAAACAGGCGGTTACTACAAAAGATGCAGAGACAATCGCAAGTGTTCTACTTAATCATGGCCAGCGAATTGATGCTGACTTAATGTTATTAACTGATTTGCAAGGTCAGTTAATATCTTCGAGTCTATCAGAATTCGATCTTGATTCAACGCAAAGTGCTTCGTTAAACATACTACTTACTGAACCCGGTAAAACGCACTTTATGCTCTTGCAGAATACGCTTTATCAATTACTCGCTTTATCTGTCAATGCGCCTAGACCCGTTGCTTATGCCATCATTGGCTTTAAAATTAATAGTGACGTTGCTGATGAATTGAAGGGACTAACAGGGTTAGATATCAGTTTTTTCAATGGTATGGGCAGCGTAATAACTAGTTCAATTAATCTAACAGATGATAAGCTTACTCCGTATTATTTAACATCAAAAACGCTACCATGGCTATTTAGTAGTCGGCCGGCCTTTGATAGTCGTCAATTTGAACTTGAAACTACAAAAATCAATCCTATCAGGCTTTTTTTAACAGCTGATCTTTCATCAACCTATGAACAACACGATCGTTTATTGTCATCTATCATGGTAATAGCGAGCTTAATCATGCTTGTGGCTATAGTGCTTAGCGGTTTATTTGCTAAAAATCTGACTAAACCTTTATATCAACTTATTGACCTATCTAGAGCGTTTTCTAAAGGTCAATATGCAAATATTGTTGCAGATAAGAAAATGAGCCAAGAAATAAGCACACTCTTTGATGCTTTTTCTGAAATGGGTAATTCAATCGATGCACGCGAACAGAAAATTCTCTATCAATCACAACACGATACGCTTACAGGTCTGTATAACCGTCACACCTTTAGACAAGTTATTAGTAAGACCTTAACCAGCGGACAACAATACTTGTTGATCGCTATTAATATCCGTGGCTTTAGTAATCTCAATGATATTTTAGGTATTCAGGTTGGTGATCGATGTTTACAGGCGCTAGCGCAACGTTTAATTGATATCAATAAAGATGGTTGGCAGCACGCTCGATTAGATGGAGATGTATTTTTATCTCTGATTCCACTAATAGACAATGAACATGTTGATCGATGTGTCCAAGACTTCATGACTATCTTAGCTAAACCATTAAACGTAAACTCGCTGCTACTCAATTTGAAATTTTGGGCAGGTATTGCGATCTACCCACAAGACGGCGATGATTCTGATACCATTTTTCGGCGAGCGATGATCGCACTCGACTACGCGGAAAAGGATAACAAGCCGATTCGTTATTACCATGCAGGTGAAGAGGAAGCGCGGCATCAACATCTCAGTATCATAGAAGCGCTTAGAAGAGCCTTGACTTTGGATGATGGTCAACTTTATATGAACTACCAACCTAAACTTAATCTAAAAACAGGGAAAATAGATAAAGTAGAGGCATTAATACGCTGGAAACATCCCGAATTAGGCTTTATTTCACCTGAAATCTTTATTAGTTATGCAGAGCAAACAGGTATTATTTTTGATTTAACAGCGTGGGTAATTGACACTGTTTTAAAACAGTTAAGTGACTGGCAACAAAAAGGCATCTTTATTGATGCTGCGATTAATATTTCGGCACAGGATATTAGCCATCCAGATTTTCATATGAATTTACAAAAGTCTACGATTAAGCATCAAATTTCGCCTGAGTATATTACGCTAGAAGTGACTGAACGTGATCTGATGCAAGATGAAGTACAGGCCATTGCTCTGCTTATCGAGTTAAAAGAGAAGGGCTATACCATTTCTGTAGATGATTATGGTATAGGACAATCATCCTTAGCAAAATTAAAACAATTACCGGTAGACGAACTCAAAATAGACAAAAGTTTCATCATGGAGCTTAATAGTTCAGAAAGTGATCAAATTATCGTAAGTTCAACGATTTCACTGGGTCATCGACTGGGTTTGTCGGTGGTTGCCGAGGGGCTTGAAAACAAGGAGAGTTTGGATATTCTCAACACGATGGGCTGTGATCATATACAAGGATATTTTTTAAGTAGGCCAATGACATCAGAAGCCTTTATTGAATGGCTGGGGAGCTATTATCAAAAAAATGTTTAAATCAATAATGTTGATCTCAGTCTTAATTTCAACCCCATTATTTGCAGCCGATGGAAAACTATTAGCGACTCCTGGTGTTTCTCAGGTAGAGGGCTCAGGAGGAGGTGGAATAGTACCTTGGGCTCAATTAGCTGGTTATGCTTCACAAGATGAAATTGCTGCAAATGCTTTTTGTAGTCAATCCCAACTCAGTGATTTTCGACTGAGAAGTTGTGGTGCTCAACTCAACCTCTATGATCGTGTTGAATTATCAATCGCAAAACAGAACTTCAGAATTAATGCCTTGGATACCAGCATTGAGCAAAATATAGTAGGCGTAAAGACGCGGCTTTATGGTGATCTGGTCTATAGTAAATGGCCGATGCTGAGTTTAGGCATGCAATATAAACATCTAAATGATACCGCCATTGCACAAGCGCTTGGTGCCAAAGATACAACCGGCATAGATTGGTATTTAGCCGCAAGCAAGCTACATCTGGGAGCTATAGCAGGCTATAACTTATTTTGGAATGTCACTGCACGTCGCACAGATGCCAATGAAATGGGCATTTTGGGTTTCGGTGGATCGAATCGAGATATTCGTCTGCAATGGGAAGCTTCGACAGCAATATTTTTCAGCAGAGAGCTTGCCGTAGGTATTGAATACCGACAAAAACCAGATAACTTAGGTCTAAAAGAAGATGACTGGTCAGATGTATTTGTTGCTTGGTTGCCAAATAAATCAGTGAGTATCACCGCTGCATGGTTAGACTTAGGTACTATTGCAGGGGTTAAAGACCAAAAAGGTCCTTATTTTTCAATGACGGGATACTTTTAATGTTTAAATTAATACAAAAACTTGCCACAACACTATGCCTATTATTCCTTTTAGTGGGATGTGCTGCAACAAGTCAAACTCCTCAAAGCACACTCTATGATAGATTAGGTGGTGAAACTGGCGTAGATACCATTGTTAGTGGTCTTATCAAACAAATTGGCCAAGACAAACAAATTTTCCATTATTTTGCTGATACTCATATCACACGATTTCGTACTCAATTAACACAACACCTTTGTGCTATAACTGATGGTCCGTGTAAATACACCGGCGATAATATGACTGATATTCATACAGGAATGAAAATTACCGAAAAAGACTTTAATCATCTGGTTGATTTACTAATAAATGCGATGAATCTACAAGGTATTCCTCATCGTATGCAAAACCAATTAATAGCCAGATTGGCGCCTCTTAGAGCCAATATAATTTATATTTAAGCTATAACTACAATTATAAAAACATTGGAAATAACAAGATAATGAACATCAGTATTTTGGGTAGTGGATGGCTAGGATTACCGTTAGCAATTGATTTAATCAAACGTAACCATACAATCAATCTGTCAACGCGTTCAGTAGATAAGTTAAATGGCTTGGCTGAAACAGCTGCTAAACCTTACCTTATTGATATAGATAGCTTATCTCATGAATCCAAAGCATTTTTAGCGACTGAGATGTTGATTATTAATATCACATCCAAAAACAAAGATAGTTTTGCAAAGCTCATTGAAGAAATAGAAAAGTCTAAAATAAAAAAGGTGCTTTTTATTAGCTCATCTTCTGTTTATCAAGCCGTAAATGGCCCGGTCAATGAAGATGATGGACTGGAATCTGCCGATAGTCTGCTTTATCAAATAGAACAAATGTTTATGTCAAATACACATTTTAAGACGACAGTTTTACGACTAAGTGGCTTAATTGGTTATTCACGTCATCCTGGGAATTTTTTCAAAAACGGCAAGCTTGTACAACAACCAGATGCGCCTGTTAATCTTATTCACCGTGATGATTGTATCGGCATCATTAATAGCATCATCGAACAACAAGCTTGGGGAACCACCTTTAATGGCTGTGCAATAACGCACCCAACTAAACGTGAATTCTACAGTCATGCCAAAAGCTTACTTAACAAACCTAATCCAGATTTTAGTAACGAGTCAGACACTAACGCTTATAAGATTATCAGTAGTGAAAAAGTAATCAAGCAGTTAGGCTACCAGTTTATCTATCCGGATGTGATGGCAATTACGTTTGAATAAATACGTATTGATCATTCACAATATTAGCAACACTTCAAACACGAACAAAGCTACTCAGTAACCGAACCTGACAGAAATTATAGTGTTTATAAGAAACCACTAACCTATACAAGTTGCGGCCTAAAAGCCTAATTAGTCTGTCTATTTATCAGGCATTGATTGATTACTGTTGTATCTCCTGTCTATTGATTCCGCTACCTCTTCAAAAATCTTCATAATTAATTGTCATTCGACTGCGATTTAATATTGGTTACTAAGTTTTTTGTCACAATCAATAATTGGTCACCAGTAGGGCGAGTTATGAAATGGTACAGAAATATTGCAGCGTCGGTATTTCTTGCCTTGTTGCTGTATCAGCGCCCATCATGCTGGCAATTGAGCAGGCGCAAGAAGGGGGCTTGATGTTAGTGGGCTTTGCACGTGATGGACGCCATATTATTTATAACAACCCTTCCGCAATGGTTAAAGCACAACGTGCTTTGATAGCATGTTTAGGATAAAAAATGACCCATAAGCAACTTGATGCATTAATTTTAATGGTAAACCAAATTTCAGCAAATAACGAACATTACGGTTCGGAAGAAGCGGCAGAACGTGTATCGATACATTTGAAAAGATTTTAGGCCAGAAGTATGAAACAAATGATTATTTCATCTGTGTCAGAAAATGGCTCAGATCTAAGTCCGATTAGTAGACGAGCAATAGAAATGTTGGGCAAAGCTTATCCAGAGATGAACGCGATAGCACACTAGGCATGTTGTATAAATGTGTAGATAAATCCAACATCAATAGCTTATTATTTATAAGGTCAGTATATAGCTGCGTAATGGGACAGATATTACTTTGTATACCTATTTCCACTATATAAGTTAATTTACCAGCATAAATAGGGGATTTATACCGTTATTGGCAACGCTGATTTATCAATTACTTTACGCAATACAAAGCTAGATCGAACACCCGTTACACCGGTGATTCGGGTCACTCGATTAAGTAATAATTCCTGATAAGCATCCATGTCTTTGACAATAACTTTAAGCTGATAGTCTGCCTCTTGTCCGGTTATCAATAAACATTCTAAAACCTCCGGTATTCCGGCAATACTTTGTTCAAAATTATTGAAACGTTCTGGTGTATGTTGATCCATAGAAATATGGATAAGCGCTGTTAACGACAAGCCTAATTTTCTGGCATCTATAAATGCTCGGTAGCCAGTAATAAGACCTGCTTCTTCAAGTGCTCGCACGCGACGAAGACAAGGTGAAGCAGAAAGTCGAATACGGTCAGCTAAATCTTGATTACTTATCCGGCCGTCATTTTGCAATATGTTTAATATTTGCACATCGTAATTATCTAATTCCATAAAATAGCACTTATAATTATATTAATAGATTATTATGCTACTGTAATTAATTATTTTGCAATAATATTGCTAAATTAATCGGTTTGTCATAATAAAACGCAAACACCTGCCAACAAGATCTACGTACAATTTGTTACATAGCATTCACATAAATTGTACAAGGAGATAAACCTAATGTTGCAGGATCCTTCCACTAAATATCAGCCTTTTCCATCGGTAATTTTAACTGATCGTCAATGGCCAACAAAAACCATTACTTCACCTCCCATTTGGATGAGTACCGATCTACGTGATGGTAATCAATCGCTTTTTGAACCAATGAATGCTGAACGTAAAATGTGTATGTTTAATATGTTATGTGAAGTAGGTTTTAAAGAAATTGAAGTGGCGTTTCCTTCTGCATCTAAAACTGATTTTGACTTTGTACGCACCCTTATTGAAAATGACCATATTCCCGAGGATGTGACAATCGAAGTCTTAACGCAGGCGCGCGAGCATTTAATCATTCGCACAATGGAATCACTTAAAGGGGCAAAAAAAGCTATTGTCCATGTTTATAATGCCACCTCAAAACCATTTCGTGATGTTGTCTTTGGCATGACTAAAGGTGATGTTATTGATATGGCCGTGTCTTCTGTGCAATTAATAAAATCATTAGCAGCCAAACAACCAGAAACACAATGGACACTTGAATATAGCCCCGAAACCTTCACCGCTACAGAATTAGATTTTGCCTTAGCAATCTGTAATGCGGTGACAAAAACATGGGGAGCGACGCCCGATAATAAAGTGATCCTTAATTTACCGTCTACAGTAGAAATGGCAACACCTAATGTTTATGCCGACCAAATAGAATGGATGCATCGGCATCTTGAGCGTCGAGATAGTGTTATTTTAAGTCTTCATCCGCATAATGATCGCGGTACTGCCGTTGCGGCCACTGAGTTAGCGATAATGGCAGGTGCTGATCGCGTAGAAGGTTGCATGTTCGGTCATGGTGAGCGTACGGGTAATGTTGATATCGTTACGCTTGCCTTAAATTTATACACTCAAGGTGTCTCGCCAGGATTAGATTTTTCTGATGTTGATGCTGTAGGTCATATCGTCGAAGAATGTACACAATTGCCAATCCATCCTCGTCATCCTTATGTTGGCGATTTAGTGTTTACCGCTTTTTCTGGTTCACACCAAGATGCTATTAAAAAAGGCTTGGCGGTACAAAAAGATGACACCTTGTGGGCTGTGCCTTATTTACCGGTTGATCCGAAAGATGTAGGTCGAAGTTACGATTCTGTTATTCGTGTTAATAGCCAATCAGGAAAAGGTGGTATCGCCTATTTAATGGAATCAGAATACGGGGTAGTAATGCCTCGTCGCTTACAAGTTGAGTTTGCTGCTGTCGTACAACAGCATACCGATAGCCATGATGGTGAAATAATTGCTGCTGATATTTGGCAGATTTTTTGCAATACTTATTTTGAGAGGGATATTGATTCGACGATAAACTATCATACACACCACCTTTACGAAGATGGAGAAAGCCAAGGCATTAATTTAAATGTTAATATTAATGGAAAGCCTTATCGTTTAACAGGCAAAGGTAACGGGCCTATTGACGCAGCCGTTCATGCTATTCAAAAAGCAGGTTTTGCTATTAAGGTGAGAAGTTATGAAGAGCGTTCAATGAACCCGAGTATGATGGGATCAGATGCTAATGCCTGTGCATTTATACAACTATCGGATGCTAATGATCAAGCTATTAAAGAAGTATATGGGGTTGGAATAGATTCAAACATCGTCACTGCATCAATTAAGGCTTTGATTAGCGCTATCAACCGACTTAATTAAGTATTTTCGTTATAAAAATACATCTGCTTATTGGTTAATAAGCATGATTAAACGATGCAAGCTTGCAACTATGGATTAAACAAATTCGACTATTGAACGACTAGAAAGAGACAAAATGACATACTTATATTTGGCTATAGCAATACTTGCAGAAGTTGCAGCGACAAGTGCATTGAAAGCATCGGAAGAATTTACTAGATTAATTCCCAGTACAATTGTAATTGTTGGATATGTTGTTGCGTTCTATTTTATGACTCTTGTACTAAGAGTCATACCCATAGGAATCACTTATGCGATTTGGTCTGGGATTGGTATCGTTTTAGTTGCCGTAGTTGGTTTTTTCTTATACAAACAAACTCCTGATGTTCCGGCAATCATTGGGATGGGTTTAATTATTTCAGGCGTGGTAGTAATAAATGTATTTTCTAAAACTATCGGCCACTAAATTTAACGAGGCGCTTTAATCGTATAGGGTAAAAGTATTACACAATCCGACTGATCTCAGTAGCCATCTGGATCGCTAAGCTCGATATTAAACGGGGTGAAAGTGAAGAGTCTAAAACTTCAACATGGTCCATATTTGTCGCCATGATCGATATGCGCTGCTGCTGCTCCACGAGGTAGTTCCATTGTCTTCTTGCCTTTATGGCACAAGAGTACAGTATCACTTCCACCATTCTTTCCTTGGCCATGCGCAGGAACAATAACACAACCGCCAACAGTCAAAGACAACAACATAATCAATAGTATTTTCATTTTATATTTACCCTTGCACGAAATTTAATTTCGTGGTGTTTGTTGCATCGACCGGCTGAATCCAGAACGCAAAGCGGACAATGAGGTTATTCAACCTTAGAATTGAAGTGCTTCAATAATTGGGCACCGTTACAAATAGTACCATATCTAATTAGAATCGATGAGATATGTCTGAGCGTATGTTGTGAGGGGTCAATCATTGATTTTGATGATGTGAATTTGGGGTGAATTTGAATTAGTGATGGTCAATGACTTAATTGCACGCCTGAATTTTTCATTATATTGTTTTTAAGGATGCGAGTAGGCAAATTGCAATTCAGTTGATGATATATTATTGAAATCGAAACTAGATGGCGATGCCGATACCATAGCAAACAAGAGTCTGAAAAGTCAGTTTACAACAAATAATAACGTTTAATAATAGTTCAGGTTTCGATGCTAGCTTTAAGACTTTTTGAGTTTAACTAAACTTGCTTAGAATAAAGTTTTTGATACAGTCCTTCTCGGTCTATTAAAGAATCATGGTCACCATCCATAATGATCTCACCACCATCAAACACGACTATCCTATCGGCTTGCTTCACTGCGCTTAAACGATGCGCAATGATAATCGTAGTACGATTTTTCAAATAGCTTTCAAGTGCAGTATGTAACTGATATTCAGTGTCACTATCTAATGAAGAGGTGGCTTCATCTAATACCACTACGCTTGGGTTAATTAATACCATTCGGGCAAGAGCCAAACGCTGGCGTTGTCCGCCAGATAACTTAACGCCATCACGACCAATAATCGAATCAAGTTGCTCAGGCATAGCCTGAATGACACTATCTAACTGGGCAATATGTATCGCTTCCCAGATAGCCTTATCATTGTAGTTACGGCCCATTGTGATATTGTGTCGAACACTATCATTAAATAACGCTGGGCTTTGTAAAACAGTGGCAACATGTTCGCGAACAGTCGCTAGACCAATCTCGCTAACGGGTATTTCATTGAAAAACACCATGCCTTTATCCGCCGGATATAAACCCAGCAATACATTCACCAAAGTAGATTTACCGGCACCACTCGCGCCGACCAGCGCTATTTTTTCACCAGCTTTAATGTTGAGTGAGACACCATTCAGTACTTTAGTGTTATCACCATAGCGAAAGTGCAAATCCTCAATGCGAATACTACAGGGCTTACCAACTTCAAATGGATTAACGATACTGGGATAATGCTGCTCTTGTTTCATTGAGAACAAACTATTAAGACGCGTTACCGCAGCACTTGCAGAATAAAAGGAATATTGGATACTGAGGATTTCTTGCACTGGCCCCATCATAAACCAGAGATAACCAAACACGGCAAACATTTGACCAATAGTAAGGTCTGAAAACACTACCAATAACATGGCAACGGCTCTAAATACATCAAAGCCAAATAAAAAAATTACAAACGATAAGCGACTAGCCGCATCGCTTTTCCATGCAAATTCAGAAGCATGGTTTCTAAGATGACGGGCATTGCCAATAACGCGGCTCAGATAATATTTTTCACGATTAGCAGCACGTACTTGTTGGACTGCATCTAAGGTTTCAGTGAGGCTTTGTTGAAAGATTTCAAATGCTGAGTTTTCTTTTTTCTTCAACTCTTTAACATGCTTACCGACCACTGTAGTGAAGTAAATAACCAATGGGTTTAGAAACAAAATAAGCAGCGCTAATTGCCAATGTAGAAATAATAAAATAACTGCCGTACCGATAATGCTTAAGGTAGCCACAATAGAACGGCTGATAGTATTTCCAATAAAGTTATCGATAACTTCAATATCAGTCACAAAATGAGAAGCGATGCCAGCACTACCACGAGTTTCATATTCACTAATGGCAATAGTGCCTAAACGCTTAATTAAACGTTTACGGATGCGATAGGTAATGCGTTTTGCAATAAGCGTGAAATAGCGAGACTGGACCACATTTAATAATACAGATGCAATGCGTAATACTAAGGTCAGTAATAAAACTGCCATCACAAATAAAACCGGACCATGCCATGTTTCAGGCGTGAATTGTTTAATGAAATGAACCGTAGCACCCGGTTGACCAAGCAAAACTTCATCAATAATTAATGGTAATAATAATGGCACCGGAACAGCACAAAGCGTCGCTAACAGCGCGATTAAATTAGCTTTGATTAAATGTTTTTTATAACTAAAGGCTTGTTTGATTAAACCTTTCAACTCGTAACTGTTTTCTTGTGGCATTGGTGCTCGTGTTTTGTTAACGGTATTGATGCTTACTATGAAGTAAATTATACCTTTTTAATGTTTTTTTTTAACATCACCTTCTCTTTATCAGCATTTCTCCAAATTTTACCCAATAAAAAACACATCTAAAATTAACGCCAGGGAGTTTAATTATGAACTTTATTTTGTTGTTATTATTGCCTTAATTATTGTGACAATGAAAACTAAAACTATTTCTTAAGTAGTCAGAGGAAATAAATTTTCTCTATTATTTCGGGTGGAAATGGTTTGCTGTATAAATAGCCCTGAAATTCAGTACAACCCATATCTGCGAGTAATTGTCGTTGTTCTGTATTTTCAACACCTTCAGCAATAGTCACTAAGCCCAAGTTATCAGCAAGTTGAATAATAGTCTGAGCGATAGCTGCATCTTTCTTACTGGTCACAATTTCATCCACAAAAGATTTGTCTATCTTCAATGTGTCGATGGGAAAGTTTTTCAAATAATTTAATGATGAATAACCCGTTCCAAAATCATCAATGGCTAATTTAACCCCTAACTTTTTAAGCTCGAATAATAAAGGGATAGTTTCTGAAACATCATTCATTATGGCTGTTTCAGTTATTTCTAGTTCGAGTAGATGTGCAGGTAATCCTGTTTCATCTAAAGCACGCTTCACCTGTATTGGTAGGCTTTTATGATTAAACTCATGGGCAGACAAGTTAACGCCCATGCGATAAAGAGAGCCATTAGAATATTGCCATTTTTTGGCTTGCTTACAGGCCTCTGTTAATACCCATTGACCGATGTCTATAATCAAGCCACAACTTTCTGCAGTGTGAATAAAAGTATCCGGCCCTAATAGGCCTTTAGTTGGGTGTTGCCAACGTAACAAGGCTTCAAAGCCGATAATTTTGTCTGAAATGAACTCGATTTGTGGTTGATAAAATAATAAAAATTGCTCGCCATTTTCTAATGCATCTCTCAGATCCGCTTCCATCTGAAGTCGACCTACTAAATGATTATGCATATCAGCAGAAAATAATTGATAATTATTACGGCCACTTACTTTCGCATGATACATCGCCGTATCAGCGCGTTGTAATAAAATATCGCCACTCCTACTATCATCTGGATAACATGCAACGCCGATGCTGACAGAAACGTAAGTGTGAAAACCATTTAAGGTAAATGGTTTGCAGAAAGCATCAATGATGCGCTGACAAACAATGGCTGCACTCGCAACAGCATCAATCTCGCATAATAATACGGTAAATTCATCACCGGCTAAGCGAGCAACATTATTATTACGCTGCATGGTCGTTCCTGCACCAATCACATCAGAGAGCCGGACACATTCTTTTATGCGTTTAGCTGCTTCGCAAAGCAATTCATCTCCAGCTTGATGGCCAAAAGTATCATTAACTTGTTTGAAATTATCTAAGTCAATGAATAATAGCGATAATTTTTCTTTATGCCGTTTTGCGGTGGCAATTGACGATTCAAGTTGTTCAATGAATAACCGTCTATTCGGTAATGTTGTCAGTGTGTCGTAATAAGCATAATAGGCAATTTCTTGTTCTGCTTTTTTCCTATTGGTTATATCGTGTAAAGTACCGTTAATTTGCCATTGACCATAATCATTATTGATATCGGTACGGTCATTAACGGTAAGAATTGCACCATTTTTATGGATGACACGGTATTCAATTTCATATGATTTTTTATCATGAACTGCACTTCGAATGGCCTGTTTAAATTTTTTACGATCCTCAGGATAAATAAACTTCAAGGCTAAAACGAAGTTGACTGGCAGGTGTTGTCGGTCCATACCAATCATACGATAAAGTTCATCTGAACAATCTATCGTCGCTGAGTTGAAATCCCATTCCCAGGAGCCTAAATGGCCAATATTTTGTGCTTTGGCAAGCTTGTTTTTGTTTAAAGTGAGCTCTTTGAATGCTTTACTGGCTTTTTGAACATAATTGATGCGATGACTAAATAATGACCATTGAATCGGCTTGGTTATAAAGTCAGTCGCACCTAGTTCAAATGCTCTTGTAATATCTTCTGTTCTGTCTAAAGCAGTGACCATAATAATCGCAACACTGTTGTCTTTTTCTAACTTGCGAATAGCAGAGCAACACTCAAAGCCATCCATACCATCCATTGTGACATCAAGCAAAATAAGACTAGGGGAGTGACATTCAAAAAGTTCAATAGCTTGTTCACCACTTTCTGCCTCGATAATGTGGTGGCCTAAGTTTGATAAAGCATGTTTCATTAATAATCGAATGACAGGATCATCATCGACAATTAACACGCTTTCTTCGAACACATTGATAGTCATTATCAAAATTCTCCCAATTTATCACGCAAGGCTCGATTTGTTTGTTGGAGCAGGGGTGATAACTCTTCTGATAACGATAGTGCTTTGTCTAAAAGTTTATCGCGGCCCAATGATTCTAGGTGCTTTGCTAGCTGCTGCATTTTTTGTGCTCCTACATTAGCTGAGCTTGATTTTAGAGAATGAGCGGATTTAAACACTAGATCAGGGTCATTAGAGGCTATACCTTTCTGAATATCTGCGATTAATTTAGGTGAATTTTGTTGGTAAATATCGATAATATCTTTAACTAGTGCGGCCCCGCTATATGGAACTAGTTGATAAATATCGTCTAAAGGAGCATCAATTAGGATGACTATTTCTTCATTCGTTCCATCATCATATCGAGCGACAGAGGCATTTGAAGTATTGTTTATCGACTGATTTATACACAGAGCTAAGTTTTTACGAGTAAACGGTTTTAACAAAATATCATTTGCACCCACACGACGAAACTGTTTGCTTACTGTGGTTTGAATGTCGGCGGTTAAGGCAATAATAGGGGTGTCAAAGTTGAGCGAATCAGGACCTGATTTTCTGATTTTATCGGTTGCAACAATGCCATCCATTACTGGCATATGATAATCCATTAATATTAGGTCAAATTTTTTCGTGATCGCGATAGCTAATGCTTCAGCACCATTGGCCACAATGTCACAGCTATGTCCTAGTGACTCCAATAAACTTTTCGCTACAACTTGGTTAACGGGGTTATCTTCAGCAACTAAAATAATTAAAGGGGAAGAGTAAGTCACTGATTCATCGATGCTTAACCCCTCTTGAGGAGATAAGTATTCAACTTTTTCAGAAGGTATAAGTGGAATAGTAAACCAAAATATACTTCCTTTATTAACGTTACTTTCGACACCATATTGACCGTTCATTAACTTAACTAATTGCTGGCAAATTGCTAATCCTAGGCCCGAGCCACCATACTCGCGTGTAATGGAACTATCCGCTTGAGTAAAGGAGGCAAATACACTATCCAATTTAGAAGGGGCAATACCAATACCCGTATCGGTTATTTTAAATGTAATGAAATTGTCGGAACCCTGTAATTGTTCTTCCACATCGATGGTAATTGATCCATTATGGGTAAACTTGATGGCGTTGCTAATGAGGTTGTTGATAACTTGGCAAATGCGGAGTGGATCGCCAGCGTAATAAACGTGTTTGAACGAAGGCACTCTGAGCTTAAACTCAAGATGTTTATTCTCAGCAGCGGCTTTATGAAAGTTGCAGGTTGAGTGCACCAAGGTATTTAAATCAAATTCACGCTGTTCCAAATCCATTTTGTTGGCTTCCAATTTTGAGAAGTCCAAAATCTCGTTCAATAATGATAATAATGATTGAGCCGAGCTATTAAGCATGTTGACAGTAGCCGTTAAATCATCATCAAGCTTAGACACTTTTAACAGTTCAACAAAGCCGATTATGCCATTAAGTGGTGTCCTGATTTCATGACTCATGACAGCCAGAAACTCAGATTTTGTATCGTTAGCCACATTGGCAAGTCCCAGTGCCTGTTCTAATTCTTGAGTTCGCTCACTTACTCGTCGTTCTAAGTCCTGATTTATAAATTCGAGCAAATGACCCCGCTGCTCTATTTCAGCAATCATCTTGTTAAAGTTGTCAGCCAAAACAGAGAACTCATCGTTAGACGCTATCACAACACGCTGGCTATAATCTTTCGTGGACGAAATCTGCTGTATGACAGTAAGCAATGAGTTTAATGGTTTGGTAAACAGCGACTGGATCCATATCGTAAGAAAGAGACTGGCAAGAAAGGCGAGTAGGCTGGTCGACATAACTAACAGATAGTATTGCTCTATTTGCTTATCTAATGAGGCCATATTGTCAGTTATATGAAGTAAACCGACCATCTCGCCATCAACAATCAGAGGGGTGTAGGAATGCATTCCCATATCATCGAAAATAATATTATTTTGTTTGGACAGTAATATTTTAGCGACTAATTTATGTGCTATGTTTTGGTCAGATAATCCTGTGTTAAGCTGGTAAGCGGCAAACTGCTTGCCCGCCATATCATAGAGATCGGCATGTACAATATCAGGCTGTGCTGTTAATGCTGATAGTGTGTTTTCTGCGGCAACGCGGTCATGAAACAGTATCGCCGCTTGGCTATTATTTGCAACGATCTCGCTTAATATAGCTAAACTTTGTTGTCCCTTCTCTCTGGCTAGGGCACGTTGCTTATTAATGAGGGATGCTGAAATAATTATTATGACAAACAAGGCGATAGTTAGCATCGATAGAATTAATTTTACTCTGATGGATGTCATGCGCATAAACATCACCGTTTCACGCTGAGTGCGAGACTCAGCACTTGTGAACTAATAGATAAATCTGCGTTATCTAATGCCTGTTGATTAATATTGAATTGTAAGCGGTTGTCTTTTGATACCAGTTCAATCATTCCTCCCAGACTAGTAAAACCTGAGATATCAGAAATGGTCAAAATAGGCTGATTGCTAATAGCCAAAAAGAGTCGTTGCAACAAATGTCGATAGCGGGAATCAATATAGATAATATCGCACCGACTAACACCTACGACATCTGTTAACTCGACTATGTTTAAGGTTTTATTAGCGATGGTTTTGGATGCAATCGCCATAAAGCTCCCACGATATTGCTCCCCAAAATAACATAGCTGCCATTTTTCACTATGAAGAAGTGTTTCAGGCCATTGGGTGAATTTAGCAAAGTTGTAAGTTAACGCCGATTTTATATCAAACATATCCTGAGCAATGACATGCTGAGGCAATACTATCAATAAGAATAGGCATGAACCTATCAATCGCGATTTAGAGAAAATCTTCGTCATCAGTTATTGACTTAGAATGCGAGCGTTATTTTCGCGAAATAACTAGGTTCAACTCGGTACGGAATATGGAATAGTTCTGCTTCATATTCAACATGGCTAGGGTAAAGCAGATTCTTACCATAAGCGGCAACCGACACGTCTGGCGTTAACTGCCAACGTAGACCAAGATCTAAACCTTGGAAACTATCAAGTTTTTTCTCTGCAGCAGAAAGGGAGCTTATTATTTGAGTGCTATCAACTAAGCGCCATGTAAGATCTAGATTCAACGTCTTGGTGATGCTCCAATCAGCATTGACAGACAGGATATGCTCAGGAGACATTGTGTTTTGACTCTGATTATCTTCAAAACTACTAACCACATAACCATAATTTAATTTCAAGCGTAGGGTATTGGTCGCTAGCCATTGACTTGATAATTCAAAGCCATAGTTGTGACCACTCGAATTATTGTCGAAGAGTATAGGTAGTGTGAAATAACCTGATGCAGGGAATCCCCCTGCGTATGTCACATTGACATCATCCAGCGTGCCTAGGTTTGTCCCACGTAAATTATCGTAATCGTTATAAAAGACAGTTGAATCAAAAGAGAGGCTATTACTTGGGCTGAATCGGTAGCCTATTTCATATGACAGTATTTCTTCAGAATCATAATCAGCATTACCTAGTACCGATGCTAGGATAGGGAGGTTAGTTGGATTTGAATCGGCCGTAAACGGTGGAATAGTAGTGACATCAATATTGAGATTATTTTCTGCACGCGAGGGTGTTCTCACTGCATAGGCAATCGATGACCATAGTTTATGTTGATCATTCAGTTTCCACATCAAACGAGCATTAGGCTGAGCTTCAAAACCTGTATAGCTATTATGTTCAAAACGCGACGCTAAGGTTAGCCACAGTTGATCGTCAACTAATGTGATTTCGTCATGAATAAAAGCACTCCATAAATTGGTATGGCTACGTGTATTTTCACTACTGATTGAAGGATGAGGAACAATCTAATCTTTAATATGACGATAGCCTAAACCCCAGACGAAATTATGTGATTGTCCTGCGGTAAATTGATGTTGAAATTCAAAGTCGACGGTATCAGTGGTAAAACCAAATAAATCTTCTCCCCTATGTACAGAGTCATAATACGTTTGAAAGCTATATTCCGAGCCGGCTGATAACGCTTTTGTGTATTTAGCGACAACATTCCAGCTACGGTTATCAAATGAATCATTACGAAACTCTCGATATGGCACTGTTAATGTTGGGACTTGATAAATTTGCTGCATGTTAGAGTCAAAAATATCGGCGCTGATAGTCAATGCTGCCGTAGAATCAAGATTCATATCGACACGGCCGCCAGCTTGTAATTGGTGCCAGTCATTAGTAGTCTCGACTCCCATCATCAGCATGTTCAAATTAGAATCCATATCTTGGGAATTATATTTAAGTGAATCACGATCGAATCCTTTGGCATAAGCACGTGCCGTGACCCCATCAGCTAACTGACCGCCATAACGAAAGCCAGCAAAACCTTGTTCATAATCGCCTGCACCTAATTCAGCATAGCCACCTAAAGTATCAGCACTGTGTTTAGTAATGATATTGATGACCCCATTAACCGCATTAGCACCCCATATTGCGGCACTGGGTCCACGAATAATTTCTATACGTTCAATATCGGTCATTAAGGTGTCTTGAAATTCCCAATATACGCCTGAAAACTCAGGTGAATAGAGTGTGCGGCCATCCATCATCACTAATAGTTTATTGTTGAATCGACCATTAAAACCTCGGCTACTTATGGCCCATTTTTGTGAATCGATTTGAACCACATGCAAGCCAGGGACATCGCGGAGCGCTTGTGGGATTGATGTTGCTCCAGAGCGGATGAGTTCTTCGTTAGTTAATACATAGATTGCTGCGGGTGAATTCGATAAAGGTTGTCGCTGTTTTGATACAGAGGTAACTTCAACGTCTAATAATTCTTGTAGACTTAAGTCAAATGCCTCTTCATTTATCACTTCTGCTGATGAGGCAATATTAAATGAAAACAAGGTAGACAATAGAAGAGTTACTTTAAACATGTTTAGACCTTTATCCTAATATGTCTTATGGATGCTGTGAGAGCTCTTAATACAGAGCCTCGATTTTCTTTAGCTTAGTTTTCACGACAATACTCAGAACTTTTTCAGTGCTGAAACTGACAAATGGAACGATATTGGTTTTAATCAGTGAATTTGGATATGGTAAACGCTAGAGACTTCTCATTTTTATCCGGATGCTCTCTGATTAAACTCATTTTTTGGACAATCTCCTGTCTATGTAGAATACATTTCGACAGAACAAGGGTGATGATATGAAACATTAGTTGACGCTTCATTCTGTAGGTACAGGTATACACCAATAACGTTAACTATTGTTAACAGTTTCGTGGTGTGTACTTCTATTTTGTTCAGCCTTGTTAGCTGACATCTCTTAAAGCTATTGCGAGTGGGTGTTTGAGTTGATAATTTTTAAGAAAATGATTTTTCGGAAATAGAGATATCTACTGTTGATTTGAGTTGACTCTTGGACTTAGCGATTACTTTCTATATTGAAATAAATATTTGTTAATAACTAGTGTCATACTTCAATCACTATGACCTTGAAACCAAGTTATTTTAAGTTGTGCTGTGGCGGCATTACTATAAAATAGCGGCTTAGTTGTATCTTTGAATAAATATGACAGACCCATATTTATTAAACATTTAATAGGAAAAATAATGAAACGAATAATGTTATTTATTATGACCAATATTGCCATCATGGTGGTGCTGAGCATAACGTTGAGATTACTAGGTGTTGACAGTATCTTAGCTGAAAATGGTTCAGATCTTAATATTCAGGCTTTGGTCATACTTTCTGGTGTCATTGGTTTTGGTGGGTCATTCATTTCATTGTTGATTTCAAAATGGATGGCTAAACGAATGACGGGTGCGGTCGTCATTACCAATCCAACAACCAATATTGAAAAATGGCTAATGAGTACAGTTGAGAAACAGGCAAAAATTGTCGGCATAAAAATGCCTGAAGTAGCAATTTTTCCATCATCTGATATGAATGCTTTTGCAACAGGCGCCACTAAAAATAATGCACTTATGGCTGTGTCTCAAGGGTTATTGGATAACATGGCACAAGGGGAAATTGAAGCAGTAGTCGGCCATGAAATGAGCCATATTGCCAATGGCGACATGGTTACCTTGGCGTTGATTCAGGGCGTAGTTAATACCTTCGTCGTATTTTTATCACGGGTTGTCGGCCACATTGTAGACCGTGTGATCTTAAAAAATAATCAGGGTCATGGTATAGGTTACTTTGTTACTGTAATCGTAGCTCAGGTCGTGTTATCTATACTCGCATCGACCATTGTGATGTATTTTTCAAGAAAACGTGAATTTATTGCAGACACTGGTGGTGCCGATTTGGCTGGACATCAAAATATGATTGATGCACTTAAACGGCTAGGGCAGGTAAAAGAACCTGTAGCATTACCAGAACAAATGGCAGCTTTTGGTATTAGTGACAAAAGTGCAATTATGTCCTTGTTTTCATCACATCCGCCTATAGAAGCAAGAATAGAGGCTTTGGAAAAGCGAGCTGTGGGTCGCTTATAAACCAAGGTTCTATACTTTTCGATCCGATCTTCAATCATTTATTCGAAATACCTTGATCTAATAGGCTGTCACTAAGGTCAAATATTAGTGTACGTTGGCATGAACGATATGGCTCCAAGATGGTAACTTTCTTTACTAATAGATTTCTAGTTGGTTAGATTCTCTTCCTAGTTGGCGTATTGAAATGTATCTGAAATAAACGTCCGCTTGGCTTGTTAGCGATGGATTTAAGTAATTGACTTTATCGATCTCTATTCAAGCCAAAGCAGGCAGTTAGGTCATTTAATCTCAGAAAATAGTCCTTAATAATTAGACTCCTCATTATTTTGATTCTTAGTAGAGCCGAAATTGAATCTCCACGGCCGCGTGATTGATAAGTTTTAGCTAAGAATTAAAACTTCATAAGCCATATTTCTGATTACTTAGAAAGCTTGCCATCTATTAAACATATCTCAAATAATTATATTTGTAAGTGCTGACGAGCATTTACTAGGGATATTGTTGCTATTTAATATTTAGATGTCTGACAGATATTTTTCTGAAACAATATTGATGGCATGATTTTTTCTGAATTTTAATTAACAAATATCCTAAATGTTATTGACTGAAATGTTAAATTTTATAAGGGTATACCATAGTTCAATACCTCAATATATTCAGTTAGTATCGTCCTTAGTTACTAGGGTTGTCCCTGATAACATAAGCCTCACTTGGCCAGTAATGAATTTGGGAGAAAAATTCATAGTCATTTGGTAGGGAATTCAAGGTTTATATGCCTCAATAAACTTTCATGGAGAGATCTTAATGTTTAAAAAATCAATATCATTAGCTGCGACACTTGCTATTACCCTGTCTTCAGGTGTTGCATTTGCTGACGCGCGTGCTAAACCCCCCGAATTCTGGTGGCCAGACCAATTAAATCTAAGCCCACTTCGCCAGAATGCTGCTGAATCAAATCCGATGACAGCAAGCTTCGATTATGCTGTGCAATTTAAAACGCTAGATCTTGAAGCCGTCAAGAAAGATATCAAAAAAGTAATGAGACAATCACAAGACTGGTGGCCAGCAGATTATGGCAATTATGGTCCTTTTTTTGTTCGCATGGCTTGGCATAGCGCCGGTGTATATCGTATTTTTGATGGTCGAGGCGGTGCCGATGGTGCACAACAACGTTTCGATCCTCTTAATAGCTGGCCTGATAATGTAAGTTTGGATAAAGCGCGTCGTTTGTTATGGCCAATCAAACAAAAATATGGCAGTAAGATTTCATGGGGTGATCTGATGGTACTAACAGGCACTGTTTCCATGGAATCTATGGGTTTTAAGACGTTCGGGTTTGGCGGCGGACGAATAGACGATTATGAACCAGAAATGGTCAATTGGGGAGAAGAGAAAGATTTTCTATCTGATAAAATGCGTTATCACGGAGACAGAAAGCTTAACAAGCCATTGGCTGCTGTTCAGATGGGCTTGATCTATGTGAACCCAGAAGGTCCAGAAGGTAAGCCTGATCCACTTTTGGCTGCGCAGGATATTCGTACAACTTTCGGTCGTATGGCCATGAACGATGAAGAAACGGTTGCCCTGATTGCAGGTGGACATACATTCGGTAAGGCACATGGTGCACATAGCCCAGCAAATTGTGTTGGCAAAGAACCTGCTGCTGCAAGAGTTGAAGATCAAGGCTTGGGCTGGAAAAATAATTGTGGTAAAGGCAATGCTGAAGACACCATAAGTAGTGGTTTAGAAGGTGCATGGACGATATCTCCAACAGCTTGGAGCATCAATTATCTGCAAAACCTTATGAATCTTGAATGGGTGAAAACGAAAAGCCCTGCCGGTGCAATTCAATGGACACCTAAGAATGCTGACGAAGTACAATTCGTACCGGATGCTCACATTGCAGGTAAGACGCATGCACCTATAATGTTTACAACAGATATTGCACTTAAAGTTGACCCTAAATATCGTAAGATTGTGGAACGCTTTTTAGATAATTCAGAAGAGTTTGATCTTGCTTTTGCTAAAGCTTGGTTTAAGCTGACTCACCGTGATATGGGGCCACGATCTCATTTACTGGGTCCTGATGTGCCAGAAGTGCAAATGTGGCAGGATCCTATTCCAGACGTTGACTACCAATTAGTTGATGCTAAGGATGTTAAAACACTGAAAGCAATAATCATTGATTCTGTATTGACTGTACCTCAATTAGTTAGAACGGCCTGGGGAGCAGCTGCCAGCTTTCGAGATACGGATTACCGTGGTGGTGCCAATGGCGCACGTATTCGTCTTGCGCCAGAAAAAAATTGGCCGGTCAACAGCCCAGCAGAATTGGCTCAAGTCATAAATGTGCTCGAAAATATTCAGACTGATTTCAATGCGAAATCTGGCAAGAAGCAAGTATCTCTCGCCGATCTTATCGTAATGGGTGGAGCTGCAGCAATTGAAAAGGCTGCAAGAGATGCTGGTAACGATGTGAGTGTAGCATTCAATCCTGGACGTGCAGATACAACACAAGAGCTCACTGATATAAACTCTTTTGCCGTACTTGAACCCATTGCAGATGGATTCCGTAACTACTTCAGCCTAGAAAACACACAATCACCCGCAGAAATGATGGTCGAAAGAGCAAACTTACTGAGCTTGACAGTGCCTGAAATGAGCGTTCTATTAGGAGGTATGCGGACATTAAATGCCAATGCTGAAGGAATTTCACATGGTGTGCTAACCAATCAACCTGGAACCTTAAGTAATGACTTCTTCGTTAATTTGCTCGATATGTCTACCAAATGGGAAAAATCATCAAAAGAAGAAGGGGTTTATCAAGGTCATGATCGTAAGACTGGCATGGTTAAATGGACGGCAACATCGGTAGATCTGGTGTTTGGTTCTAACAATGAGTTACGGGCAGTGGCTGAAGTGTATGCCTCTGATGATGCAAAACAGAAGTTTGTTATGGACTTCGTTGATGCGTGGGTCAAGGTAATGAACCTCGATCGCTTTGACCTAGCTAATCGCAGCTAAGACTAAATTATCATCGACAGAGCCTTGGAATTCCTGACCATGATTATGGTCCCCGAGGCTTTGTCTTTTTCAGGTTTACTGGAACATATTTTGAAGGCGGTAAATCAACAGTTTGGTGATAACATGCCCAGATTAAAGCGATGTGTTTAGATAAAAAGGTAAGCCCTTAATGAATCCGAACAAGAAAATATCTTAAATAAAACAGTACAAACACGGGGAAAGCGAAAGAACATTTCGTATTCGACGAGGCAATAATAATGAAATCCGAATTATACATGTTGTAGAAACGGTTCGGTTTGATGACGATGGAAAACCTCAATGGTTAATAGCAACCAGTCTTGATATTACCGAAACTGTTCAGGCACAAGAAAAAACTCAGCATTTGGCGATGACTGATCAACTAACGGGACTAGCTAATCGGCATAAATTTTACGAACAATTTGATATTTATACTGAACTTTCCAAACGTGAAAAATTTACATTAACACTGATGTTGATTGATCTGGATAAATTTAAACTGGTCAATGATACACTTGGACACCTTGTCGGAGATAAACTGTTAAAAATCGTTGCTGATATTTTAAGGCTATATAGCAGAGATTCAGATATTGCAGTACGATTTGGTGGCGATGAATTTGCCATACTGATGGTTAATTCTGGCACTGACGAAAACATTGAACTAATAGCTCAAAGAATAATTAATAATCTTTCTACGGCCCTTATTATTGATGGCAACCAAATAAAAATAGGTGCTAGCATTGGGAACGCAGTATATCCCAAAGACGGCGAATCACACGATCAGCTGATACATAAGGCTGACGCAGCAATGTATCCAGCTAAGAAACAAGGCCGCAATAGATTTTGTTTCACTACTCAAAACTAAACTAAAATTTAGATGGAATTTAAAGAATTCCATTTCAGTATTTTGTTCTTATTCAAATTTACACACTCATTATCTGTTGCGGGCAAAAAAATTACTAAGACGGTTGTTCTTTAAAAGGTTCTGGCACAGAACTGTAAGGTTCTATCAAAACCTTATTTTTGAGTGTAAATATTAATTCTGAACTAATAGCAAGACGAAAAGGCGAAAGTAAACTTATTTTATGACTCTAGACATGTTTGAAAAAGAAGGCGTTAATGCTGGCCAATCAGAACTTTATGGGCGGGATGTCCATATACTTCGAGGTCTTGCATTGCCATATGTCGATGACATTATGCAGGCATTAACTGAACAGATAAAACCACAATCCCCTACACGTCACATGACAACACCAGGGGGGTATAGCATGTCAGTAGCTATGACCAATTGTGGACAAAGAGGGTGGCTATCGTCTGGTTTGGGGTATCAATACACTGACATTGATCCACTTACACAGCAGCACTGGCCTGAAATGCCAGCAATATTGATGACATTAGCTCAATCGGCGGCAAATAGAGCTGGATTTATGAACTTTATTCCTGATAGTTGCCTGATTAATGAGTATCAAACAGGCTCAAAAATGTCATTACATCAAGATAAAGATGAAGCCGATTTGTCGGCGCCCATAGTGTCGGTTTCATTAGGTATTTCAGCTACATTTCTACTCGGTGGGTCTAAGCGACAAGATAAAACGGTGCGGATTGAGCTACATCATGGTGATGTTATGGTATGGGGACGATCAGATAGACTCCGATTTCATGGCATTCTGCCGATAAAGCCTGCATTACATTCCATTACCAAAGATTGCCGAATCAACCTCACTTTTCGTAAATCACTTTAATTAATAGATATGGCTAAACAAGCATAACACTTCGTTATTACCTTACTGATGATACTAACTCGCCGCCTAACGAAAGCTTATATCTTGAATATGACAGCACTAAGTTCACATACTCGATGTATTTATCATTCCAGATATTTTGAAACCGACATTAGGCATTAATCTAAATCTAGTGTGTTTTTGCGCTAATCATTTATTTAGTTATTTAAAAAGTCCTAACTTATAGCTTCTTTGTATGCTTTATCACCAAACGCAATCCATACAATATACATAATCGTAGAAAAGTGTATGTTTTATTTGCATACAAAATACTAGAGGGATAGCATTTATCTTCATATTGTATGATTATTCAGTGGAGCTTATTGTATGTGGGTACCTAGAATTCAAAATGATGCAAGGCTAAAATACTTAGGCATTGTTGATGCTATTGAAAGCGATATCAAAAATCGCGTGGTTCGCCCTGGTGATAAGCTGCCATCGCAACGTGCCATTGCTCAACAATTACATATTGATTTAACGACCGTAACTCGGGCTCTAAGTGAAGCGACTAAGAGAGGTTTAGTTGAGACTCAACGTGGTAGTGGTAGTTTTATAGCTCAAACTGCTTTTTCACTTTATAACCTAAGTAGCTTGACTGAAGGTAAAAATATCGATCTGAGCATGAACAATCCTCCTCATCCGACTATTCTCAACTTACATGATGAAATAGTGAAAGGTATTGCTCAAATTCAGACTAATAATAGTTCATTTGAACATTTAAATTATCAAGAAACAGCTGGAAACCCAGCTGATCGTGAAGCGGGTGCTTTATGGTTAACGGAACGCATTCCAGCTATTGAGGGTGAAAAGTTATTAATTTCAAGTGGTGCTCATAGTGCATTATTTTCAATTCTTAGTTATTTAAAGCTGACACATCACATTATTGCTGCACCCGCATTAACCTATCCTGGTTTACGATCTATTGCCGATCATCTCGGTTTTGATTTGCTGGCAATCGCTATGGATGAGGATGGCATTATTCCAGAATATTTTGAACAATGTTGCCAAACTAAAAAGCCGGATATTTTATATCTCATTCCAAATATAGATAACCCCACCACAGCTACATTACCAACAGCACGACGCCAACAATTAGTTACTATCGCTGAAAAGTACGATGTCATCATAATTGAAGATGATCCTTACGCGCCTTTTCAAGATGAGCTATTACCAACGTTATATGGTCTTGCACCAAAAAGAACTTGGCACATTGCAACATTATCAAAATGCGTATCACCTGCATTACGTGTCGCCTATATTGTGGCCCCTGACTTAGAGCAAGCATTGTCATTAGCTGAAAAAATGCGGATTAATAATTTAATGGCGCCGCCCCTAATGACTGAACTGGCATCACATTGGATACGCAGTGGCATGCTGCAACAAATCACCCATGCAATCAAGCTAGAAAACACCGCTAGACATGCTATTGCGTCGACAATATTTAATCAAAAAAAACTAACGTTAAGTGTTGTTGGCCCACATCTATGGTTAGTATTACCTGCTAATTGGCGAGCATTAGAATTTTCAGAACATGCACACCGTTCTGGCATTTCGATTGTTCCATCTTCGGCATTTGTGACTGGCTCTAGTACCACTCAGGCGGTGCGAATATCACTTGGTGGAACCATTGACAGTGGATCACTAACTGACGCCTTTAATGCACTAGCCGTATTAATTGAGCAAAAGCCAATACGTACAAAAGCCATTGTTTGATAGATATTATTAGCAAGACACCGAAAGAATAACTGAAAGAGGATTTGATCACCAATGAAGTATAAAACCTTAGATATTCCCATTAAAGTTGAAGTTTATAATGAGCTTTCAGAATGGGAAGTTAATTTAGGAACAGAAAATAACAAGATAACGGCAAGACGTATGCCCGGTCGCTTTCGTCAATTAAAGTGGTTCGGCATGTCAGTATGGTTGTTTTACTTTTTAGTACCGTACTTGAGGTGGAACGGCTCACAAGCTATTTTGTTTGATTTGCCTAATCGAGAGTTTAATTTTTTTAACATCAGCCTCTATCCTCAAGATATTTGGATGTTGTCACTGACTTTGCTATTTCTAGCCATATTGCTTGCGGCGGTGACCAGTATTGCAGGTCGTGTTTTTTGTGGATATTTTTGTTTTCAAACCGTCTGGACCGATGTCTTCACCTTTATTGAAGGTAAATTAGAAGGGAGTACACCTCAGAAAGCACATGAGTTTAGAACTTCGCCAATGACCCTAGTAAAGGTGACTAGAAAACTAAGCAAACATGCTATTTGGTTAGCGATTTCTTTATTTACGGGTATTACGTTTTCAGCTTGGTTTATGGATGCATTTGAATTATGGCAGCAAGTAATCAATTTATCAGCCCCTAAACCAGTATGGATAGCCCTCGCTATTTTTGGTTTTTTCACATACTGGTTTGCTGGTTTCATGCGTGAACAAGTCTGTTTTTGGCTATGTCCATACGCACGATTACAAGGTGTTATGTACGATCAAGATACCGTATTACCGGCATATGATGCCCAACGAGGTGAACCCAGAGGTAAAATGAATAAAGGCAGACAACCCGCCGATGCACAAGGTAGTTGTATTGATTGCAAAGTCTGTGTCGCGGTGTGTCCTACCGGTATTGATATTCGTAAAGGTCAACAAGAGGGTTGTATAACCTGTGGATTATGTATAGACGCTTGTGACAGCATTATGGACAAAATTGAACAACCGCGAGGCCTTATTAGATATGCCTCATTCAAAGAACTCCATCAAGGTGTTAATACTACCCCATGGTATTTTCGAGCTCGATTTATGGTGTACACCTTAATTATGTCGGCTTCTCTAGGTGGTATTGGTTATGGTTTTACCCACCTTTCACCCACTGAATTCAGTGTGATACAGGAACGTCAACCTTTGCATGTTTTATTAAGTGACGGATCCATCCAAAACAAATATACATTGAAATTATTGAATAAAACTAAACATCCGATGGAAATTAATTATGAAATTTCTGGATTACCGTTCGCCGTATTATACGGTTTACCTGAAAGACTGATCGTGGAGCCTGGAAAGATGTTATCAGTTAGCGCTTATGTGAAAATGGCTGAAAAACAACTAAAAAGTGGCCTTCAAGACATCAAATTCATAGCTAATATCATCAATGATGGCAGTGACAACGTAAAGTATAAGAGTGTATTTATTGCACCTTAACCTACCTAAATAATAAAAGGGTGCCTAAAGTTGAATCTATCAACCTTAGGTAGCCGGTATTATTTACTACTCAAAAGAATAACTGACTAGTTAACGATGATCTGAATATTTATTTTATTGCGGCTTCTTACTTTCAGCAACCACTTGCCAGCCGCCACCGAGTGCTTTGTATATTGATACTAAGTCTAGGGCAGATGAAATTTCACTCATTGCTAGTGAGTCTTCAGCTTGTAAAAGTGTGCGTTCTGCATCTAATACATCTAAAAAATTATCATAGCCACGATCAAAACGTTCTTTCGCCATATTGACGGATAGCTGAGCTGAAGCCGCTGCTTGTTGAAGTTCTACACGTCGTTGCTCTTCATAAGAAAAGTCACTAATGGCCGTTTGTGTTTCTTGTAATGCGGCTAGGACTGTTTTTTCATATTGGGCAAGCGCTGCTTGTGAACGGGCGTCGGCCTGATCAATCTGGGCATATAATCTATCCCGATCAAATATTTGCCAACTAATTGAAGGTCCTATTGCACCGGCAAGAGCAGATGTGCCAAAAGTACTAAGATTAGTTGAAATAAAGCCTAATGAACCAATAATGTTAACTGAAGGAAATAAATCAGATACCGAGAGATTGTACTGAGCCACCGTAGCGTCGAGTTGTCGTTCCGCATAACGAATATCAGGTCGTCTCTTTAATAGCTCTTCAGCATGACCCACAGCGACCGTAATGGGTAAGCTTGGCAAAGGCTTAGCTACAGATAATTCCGACCGTAAAGCATCTGGCACTTGTCCTGTTAACACCGATAACGCATTTATTGCAGCGGTAACTTGTGCTTTAAGTGGGGGTATTAAAGAGCGCGTTAACCTTAGTTGCGTTTGTGCTCGTGACACATCTAAGCCACTGGCACTGCCAACCTCAAACATGTTTTCAGTAAGCTTGAATGTTTCACCCTGATTGTTGGCATTGCGTTGCGCAATGTCCAAGCGATATTGAGCGCCCCTTAATTCAAAATAGCTGCGCGCTACCTCTGCTGAAACGGTGACATAGATTTGTTGCAAGTTTGCATCCACGGCCTGCTCTAATGCTTGCTGAGCATTGATACGAGCCGAAACACGTCCAAAGACATCGAGTTCCCATGAGGCATCAAAACCTGCCTGATAGGCATCTGATGCACGTTCCACTGGTTGGTTTGGTGAACGTTCTTTTGACGATAGATTGCGACTGTAAGACCCGGTGGCATCAATACTAGGATAGCGATCTGAATCTAACCCTCTAGAAATAGCTCGTGCTTCAAGTAAGTTGGCATAGGCAATACGAACGTCCAAATTGGTTTTTAATGATTGCTCAACAAGCCCAACAAGTTGCTTGTCATCAAACTCATTCCACCAAGCTGCAATAGGTTGTTGTTGTGATTCAAATTTATATATCGCATCATTTGATAAAGATGTTGCTCGAACACTTACTGGTATTTCTGGGTGAATGTAGTCTTTAAAGGAGGCACAACCAGTTATCGATAAACTTATTAATGAAATTGCTATAACGGTTTTCATGATTATTTTTCCTCAACAGAGACAGCTGTTGTTGCTGGTTTTTTTATAAGAGATAGCTTTCTACAAAGTACATAGAATACAGGTGTGAAAACAAGACCAAAGAATGTCACACCAATCATGCCTGAAAATACCGTGACACCTAATGCTTGTCGCATTTCAGCACCAGGACCCTCAGCGAGTACCATGGGTAAAACACCAAGAATAAAGGCAAATGATGTCATCAAGATAGGGCGTAAACGTAGGCGTGCTGCTTCCACCGCCGCTTCCCACATATCTCTACCTTCTTTTTCTAAATTACTCGCAAACTCGACTATTAAGATCGCATTTTTTGAGGCCAGACCCACCAGTATCACCAGTCCTATTTGTGTCAGGATATTGTTATCCATTCCTGCTATGTAAATGCCGGTAATCGCAGATAATAAACACATCGGTACTATTAATACGATAGATAAGGGTAAAGTCCAACTTTCATATTGTGCAGCTAATAATAAGAATACGAACATAACCGCGAGAATAAAGGCAATTACAGCTGTATCCCCTGTTGATTTTTGTTGATACGCAAGTTCAGTCCATTCAAAGCCAATACCATCAGGTAGAATTTTAGCTGCAAGATCTTCCATTGCGTCTAATGTATCGCCCGTACTCACACCTGCTGGACTACTACCCATTAAATCAGCTGCAGGATATAGGTTATAGCGTGGAGCACGAGAAGGGCCTGATGTATCATGCACCGTTGCAAATGAACCTATCGGCACCATGGCGCCGTTATTACTGCGAACACGAATTTTCAAGACATCATCTGCTGTTAATCTATCTTCAGCTTCAGCTTGTGCAGTTACTCTAAAGGTACGCCCTAAGTAATTGAAATCATTTACATAGACTGATCCTATAAATACTTCCAGAGCTTCAAAAACACTATCAACTGGAACCGTTAATCGTTCAGCTTTATTACGGTCAATATCTAAATAAATTTGTGGATTATTGGTATTGAAGAATGAAAATACTGATGTGATTGCTGGGCTATCGGGGCTATTTGCAGCAGCAGCAAGATCATTGGTCGCTTGTTCAAGGACTTTCAAACCACGACCACCACGATCTTGAAGCATCATTTTGAAACCACCCGCATTACCTATACCCGGCACGGGTGGACGCTCAAATACCGCAATTGATGCATTTTTGAAGCTGGCTCCTACTGCACGCATATTACTCAAAATATCTTGATATTTAATGCCACGTTCAAGTCGACTATCAAATGAGTCAAGTGGGGTAAATAATACCGCTGCATTTGATTGTAATGCACGGGTAGCACCAGAAAAACCGGTGAAACCTACAGTGGTTTTAACCCCTTCCACTTTGAGCATTTCGTGGGTTACTTCTTTCACTACCTTATCGGTTTCAGCCATTGAGGCGCCTTCAGGCAATGTTATTGCAACAATCAATGAGCCTTGATCTTGCGATGGGATAAAGCCTGTTGGTACACGATCAAACTGAAATACCGTTAAAATCATTAAACCGACATATACAAGCAGCATGATGCCACCCATTCTTATGGTTTTACCTACAAACCAACCATAACGGTTTGAAAAACCTTCTAATGCTGAATTAAAGCCATTAAAAAAGCCACGAACCGGCGACTTATACCATTTAACCGGCCGATCAAGTTTTGGATCATGCTCTTTCATCAGAATGGCTGCTAAAGCAGGAGATAAGGTCAATGACACCGCTACTGAAATTAGTGTGGCAATAGCAACTGTCAGACCAAAAGCTTGGTAAAATTTACCAGAAATGCCCTCTAAGAAGAGTGTCGGTAAGAACACGGCAACTAGCACCAGCCCCATCGCGACCAATGCCGTACCAACTTCATCCATTGTTTTACGAGCAGCTTGTTTAGCATTCATGCCTTTACGCAGGTTTCGCTCCATGTTTTCGACGATAACGATGGCATCATCGACCACAATACCTATAGCGAGTACCAGACCAAACAACGTCAGGTTGTTTAATGAAAAACCGATAGCTGACATCACAGCAAAAGTACCGATCAATGACACGGGTATAGCAATAATTGGGATGATCGCTGCACGCCATGTTTGTAAAAATACTAAAATAACAATGACGACTAAGAATATTGCTTCATAAACGGTGTGCTCTACAGCCGTAACTGATTGTTCGATGAACTCAGTTGGGTTATAGGCAAAATTGTATTCAATACCGGGTGGAAAGTCCTTCGCGATATCTGTCATTTCATCCATGATAGCTCTTGCTGTTTCAATTGCGTTGGTCCCTGGACGCTGGAATATAGGTAAGGCAACAGCAGGGTTTTCACCCAAATAACCTTTAGTTACATAATCCTGAGCGTCTAATTCAATACGAGCAATATCTTTGAGCTGAACAATCTGACCGTCATTACCTGTCTTGACTATAACTTGGCCAAATTCTTCTGTAGATTGTAAGCGTCCTTGTGTTTGAACGATGTACTCATAATAGTTTTGATTAGGCTGTGGTGCACGGTTAAGCGTACCACTTGCTACCTGTACGTTTTGAGTTCGTAGGGCATTCATTACATCACTTGCAGCAATATCATATGATTGTAATAAGTCGGGTTTTAACCAGATCCGCATTGCATAATCAGACGCGCCAAATACACGAACCTCGCCGACACCATCTATACGACGTAATCGGTCACGAATGTTTAATACACCATAGTTACCAAGATACGTTTGATCATAAGTGCCATCAGGTGAAAACATGTTCACAACCAACATCAAATCAGGGGTGTTTTTCTTAGTTGTCACCCCCACGCTGCGTACACTTTCAGGCAGCCTCGGTTCGGCTGTAGCCACTCGATTTTGTACCAAAACTTGAGCCGTATCGAGATCGGTGCCCAACTCAAAAGTAATGGTTAAGGTCATGCTGCCATCAGAAGTTGACTGTGAGTACATATACAACATACCCTCAACACCATTCACCTCTTGTTCAATAGGCGTCGCTAGGGTTTGAGCTACTGTTTCAGCGGTTGCACCGGGATAGTTTGTTGATACTTGAATAGTCGGTGGCGCAACTTGTGGGTATTGCTCTATAGGTAAATTTAAAAAAGCTAGTGCGCCTATAATTACGGTGATAATAGATAATACCGTGGCAAATATCGGCCTATCTATGAAAAATTTAGCAAAATTCATCTGCGTAACTCCTTATTTTTTGGTTTCAGAAGTTAAACGGGGTTGAGACACATATGAGTGTGGGATAGTATCAATTTCCTTCCACTCTAATTCTTTGCTCAGAGGTGAAACTGGTTGCCCTGTAGAGCGAATTCTTTGAATGCCATTAATAACAACACGAGCATCGTTTTTTAAGCCTTTAGTTACAACGATTAGACCGTTATCAAGTAAGGTACCGACTTCAACGTAGGCTCTTAGCGCCTTGTTTTCAGCGTTTATGATGTAAACAAATTTTTTATTTTGATCGGTATTAATTGCTTTTTCAGGTAGTAAAATCGCATCGTATTCAGAACGCCCTAACAGTCGTGCCTTACCAAATAAACCAGGATAGATAATGCCATCATTGTTTTCTACAATAGCGCGAGCTTGAATGGTACCGGTTCCGGTATCTACTATATTATCGACAAAGTCCATTTGACCTTGGTGATAATATTTATCTTCGTCCAATAATTTGATGTAGATAGGATTAGGTGATGTATCACTGCTAGGACGTTCACCAGCACGATCAAGACGTAGGTATTTTAGTAATTGGCCTTGTGAACCTTCAAATCTGAAATGAATTGGATTGGTACTAACAATACGGGTAAGGAGGGTATTATTTTCCTCAATCATGTTACCCACATCAACAAAGCTATCACTTATTTTGCCATTTATAGGTGCAACAATTTGAGTGAATGATTTTTGTAGCTCAGCTTCATCTAAAGAAGACTTGGCAATATGTAACTCTTGACTGCGACGTTCGAGTTCTTCTTCTGAAACGGCGCGCATATCACGTAGTTTTTTCGCACGTTCTAACTCTGTCAGTGCTAATGAATACTCGGCCTTGGCACGTTGCAATTTGTATTCGAATGGACGTGGGTCAACAACATAAAGCACATCACCTTTCTTAACCATCTGACCATCTTTAAATTTCTTATCAACTAAATAACCGGTAACACGTGCACGCATATCGACCGTATTAATAGCTTCAAATCGGCCTGTAAACTCATCCCAATCAGTCAGTTTGTGTTTAAGTGGCAACGCAACGTCAACTTCCAAAGGCGCAGATGCGGGGACAGAAGTGATAGTTTGAGTATTACTTTCATCACACGCCACAAGAGACAATGACAGAGCAGAAATGAGTGCTAAAGATACTATTTTCATAATTAAATACTCTTAATGTGGTGTTTATAGCGAACGATGTTCGAATTTAAATATAGCAAGACGAGTGCCCGCTGATTGTGTCGTATATCCAATTATTTTCATCTGTTACCTCGACGGTAGTTTAATATGTAAAATTTGCTTAATATTCACAATGAGTGTTGAATGCGTTTTAATGTTCAGTAATCAATGTTAAGTTTATGATATTTATGAATTAACGGTGTCTTTAAAATAACTATTATTAGCTGTGTTGAATGATAACTAAGGGCAATGTCGATGATTGCATCCGTTTATCAAGGTAGGTTAACAGAGGGGTAATATCATTAAAACGCTATTACATGCAGTCCAATTCTATTACATTAACTTTCATCAAGATGTGAGATCCTACTTAAGACATAATCTGTGGCGTTAATTTAACATTTAATGTGCACGTTGATTAGGTGGCTAATTATGCTAGATCATATGAATTAAATTCACTAATCATTTATTGGTGCCTAGCGTAGTACATTCTTTACCAAATGCACTAATAATCTTATAATAAACTTATGAAAAAAATTCATTAGTAAAGGTGGGTGAATAGATGCTTCGTGACAATCTTAACGACCTAGTAGGTTTTATAGCAGTAGCAAGAGAAGGCAGTTTCACTAGAGCAGCCGCTAAATTGGGAATATCACAATCTGCTTTAAGTCATGCCGTCAGTGGCTTGGAAAAAAAATTAGGAATTCGTTTACTTGCACGTAGTACACGGAGTGTTTCGACAACTGAGGCAGGACAGCGGTTGTTGGCTAAAATAGGCCCTAGACTTGACGAAATTGGCGAGGAACTTTCAGTTATTGGTGAGTTAAGTGGTAGCCCTTCAGGCACAATAAGAATAAATGCCATTGAACACGCAGTAAAAATGTATATATGGCCGAAATTAGCAAATATACTCAAAAAATATCCTGATTTAAATGTAGAAATAACAATCGATAACAAACTGATAGATATTGTTGCTGAAAGATATGATATGGGTGTCAGATTAGGTGAGTCTGTTCCAAAAGACATGATTGCGATTCGAATTTCACCCGAACTACAAATGGCGGTTGTTGGGTCTCCAGAATACTTTGAAAAAGCTTCAATACCTACCATGCCAGATGACTTAAAAACACACAATTGTATAAATTATAGATTACCAACATTCGGCGGTATTTATTCATGGGAGTTTGAAAGAGATCACGATGAGATTAGTATACGAGTTCCAGGACAAGTCACTTTTAATAGCAGCTATCTGGCAATAGAAGCAGCGTTAGCTAACCTAGGGGTTGCATATCTTCCCTTTGAGATGGCCGAGGAATACATAAATAAAGGCTCTTTGGTAAGAGTTCTGGAAGATTGGTGTCCATTTTTTGCTGGTTACCATATTTATTATCCTAATCGTCACCAGCCATCATCAGCTTTTACAACTATTGTTGAAGCACTTCGGTATCGAGAATAGCTAACTGAGTAATCAAAGCTCATTGTAATGAAAAAGCCCCGTTAGGGGCTTTTTCATATACGTTTACTTTTTCATATACGTTTATATTAGGTGAGATTTTTATAATTTAGTTACTCAGATGCTTTGCGGTGGCCTTTAGCTGCTTTTAAGCACTCTGCGTAGAGGTCTAAAAATTCTTTTCTAAAATTAGGATCATCATGCTTCAATTGACTTATTTCCTTTGCTAATAAATAGGCTACTGATTCTTTTGATGCCACTTTTAACTCTACTGGTTCAGCCATTTTCAAACATCCTTATTGTCGTGAATAACAGTGCAATTGCACAGATAACAGATGGGGGTAACTTCTGTTATTTCAAGGCGTGATAAACAAACTAAGATAGATCCTAATGGTTGATTTATAACAAAGATGATTCAGTCATTTCTTTAGTTAGTAGAGATTTTGCCCGTTATATCGCAGCAAGCTTGGCTAATGTTAGCTTTCTGTCATTAATTAAATTGATGTGTCTTTTATACTTTATATAACGAGCATGACAGGAGGCAATTATTGCCTTCGATGTCAAAAAATTAAAGGTTCTCGTTGAGGTATTGTTAGATGAAACTTTCCGCTATAAGTGACTGTTGACAATGAATGAAAAATATGACCTACTAGATTGAGGCTGTCCTTATCTTTAAGGAGATGTGTCATGAGCTGGAGACAGGTAAAAGACGAACAAACATATACCAATGAAGAGGTTGAAGCACGATTAAAAACGGAGCTCCCTCACTGGTATCTTGAAAATGGCTGGATCCGGCGCAAATATAAAACCAGCGGTTGGAAAAGTACTTTAATGTTGGTAACGACTATTGGTCATTTAGCTGAAGCTGCTTTCCATCACCCAGATATGAGTCTGTCGTATGCTTTTGTGATTGTTAAATTAACCAATCACGCCGCAAAAGGTATTACTAATAAAGATTTTGAATTAGCTAAAAAAATCGAAGACGTAATCATGTGGCAACCGGGAAAAGAAGATGGTGGACTAGAAGGAACGCCCGATGATCCGAGGTTTAAATACATTAAATATGATTAAATATGATTAAATGAGACCTTTGCACGAAACCAGCAAAAACCCACTAGAAATGAGATAATACACCCTACGAAAATCATCATCAATGGGTACACACATGGCGTGGAAAAACATAAAGCAAACAAATTTTGCTGATTCAATGCTGATTGACCATGACGCATTAAAAGAGCTCGATGATGTTCATGAACTTATCGACTGGTCTCGTCTGGAAAAACAACTGGCCGCTCTTCACTCAAGTGCTCGTGGTGAAAAAGCATGGCCACCTTTAATGATGTTTAAAGCCCTGCTGTTACAAAGTTGGTATTCATTAAGCGATCCAGCCTTAGAAAAACAACTTGCACGTGATCTGCTTTTTCGTCGTTTTATTGGCCTAAGTATTTCCGAGTCAGTCCCCGATCATTCAAGCTTTTGGCGCTTTCGCCAATTGTTAGAAGAAAAGAATTTAATGGTCACATTGCTGGCGGCCATTAATGTGCAACTTGCCGAGCAAGGTTTATACATCCAATCGGGCGAAGTGAGCATTATTGATGCTAGCGTCATTGAAGCAAAGCAATGTCGGCCAAACAAACGAAAAGATGGCAGCACGACTCAAGATCCAGAAGCCGCCTGGAACATCAAAGCAGGCTCTGATGGCAAACGTAAAAGCACCTACGGTTTCAAGGCACATATCAACGTAGATGAAGATGGGCTTATTAAAGCCATGGAATTTACCTCAGGTAGCGTTCATGACTCAAACTGCTTCACCACCTTATTAAACACAAAGGAATCATCCGTTTATGCTGACAGTGCCTATCAAAGTCAGAAACATAGTGATTGGCTCTCCACACGCGGCATTGGTAACCGAATTATCAAACGTGCCTACCGTAATCGGCCATTAAGCAAAGAAGAAAAAGCATTTAATCGGACACACTCTAGTGTTCGCTGCACAGTTGAACGCGTATTTGGTGTGCTTAAACAACATTACGCCATGGGTAAAGCACGTTATCTTGGCTTGGCGAGAAATTGTACCCGAGTAGAAATTATGTGCGTGGCACATAATATTAAACGAGGTTTATCGCTTAGACAGGAGCAGTGTGCCTAAAAAAGGGAAATAACGGGTAAAACACCCGTAAATTGGAGAAAAATGAGCGTATGACGTCAATTTTTGCTAAATTTATTCAAAAAATTAGCTTTCAGCTAATATGTCACGAATAATAGCGTTTCGTGCAAAGGTCTCTAAATATGATTAAATATGATTCAAAGCAAAAATAAATGATTTTTTTAGCATCTCCTAATAAGAGCTTACACCATTAACGATGATATTTTTAATATGGACACTAGGAAATATCTAAAAAGTGGGAATGACATCTCAACGAGAAATTGACCATGCAGTGCTTAAAACTTTTGAACAGGGCACTTTGAATGGAACGGATACATTTTAGTTTGGTATGACTTTGGTGGTGCTTTTTTTAGCGATTGAGGATGAAATTTTGGTCAAATAGCTTCGGAAAAGCCATTGTTGATAGTAAGTATATTTCAATCATAATTCTGCTACAAATAAGAGTGGAGGGCGTTGCTATAATTTGCCATCCAGATTGAACCAAAAATAAATAGCAATGGTTGTTTGATTATCCTTTAACTGGTTTATTGTAGTGCAGGAAAAATCTGCTTCTCACCACAATAAACCAATCATGTTTTAAGATTTTCAGTGATTAAATCTTACTTTATTTAACTAAATTTAATATTAGGAAGGAAAGGTAGTTACTTGACTTTCATCGAGTTATGGACGCCATTAACGCCTTTTATTTTTTGTGAGACACTCATCGCAGTATCGATATCAACTTGTGAGCTCACAAAGCCCCTTAGTTGCACAATCCCTTTGTAAGTCTCAACGTTTATTTCTGATGACTTCAATGTAACTTCATTGAAAATAGCTGCTTTTACTTTTGCTGTAATAGTCGCATCATCAATATACTCACCAGTACTTTCTTGTGTAGAGGTTGAACCACAACCCATTAATGCTAAAAAGAGTATAGCAATAAAGATACTAAAGATTTGTTTTGAGCTTGTCATATCGATTCCTTTTTTGAGAATAAAATATTGAGATGTTCTTTCATCAAAATCATTTTCAAGGTGTTCAAGTGTTGCTGTAATAACAAACGTGACTTTGAGTTGAGAGCGCAGAACGTTTAACCACCGAATGACGGATAAAACCTTGTCTTTTACTATTGTTTTCCAGTTGCTGTTCGGTTATTTATCTTATGCTTAATATTGACAACTGTATATAGTTATCAATGACGTACAATTAATACGTTTGTAGCTCATCAATTAATGATTACAAGCAACAATTTAGAGCACATTACGTTTGATTAGATACCAGAGCAGGTGTTGTAAATCTAGAGGTTCAGATATTTCTATGGGCTGTTACACTCGCTTAGTGTATTGAGTATTTTGCATTGATAATGCAGGGATTAATTTAACACTGGATACTATTTATTATTTTAAGGAGCATGACATGCTGGTGACGTTTACAACAAAAGCTTATGCCGACATTACAATGTTTGGGGATGTAGCTTTGTCTTTATTGAAAATGATGGGGCACAGTGGAACCGTTCCAAGTGCCATTCTAGCTGCTGATGTGCCTCAAGCCTTAACACTATTGAAAAGCACTCTTGATGCTAAAGCTGAACAAGTGTCATCACTAAGCACAAATGATGATGAAGCTAAAGTAAGTATGCATAACCGAGCGTTACCATTGTTGGCCCTTCTTGCTGCGGCGGCAAAACAAGAGGCTGATGTTATGTGGAAATAAAGGCATGTTAGCTCGGGGATTTTTATTTAATCATGAAAAAATTTCTTTTTATAAGCCTGATTACGTACGGCGCATTTACTTGGTATCAACAAAGCGATAATGTCAGTAATGCCTATAGTTATGATGAGCCTGATAATCAGTTAATCATGTATTCGCTGACTACTTGTGGCTATTGCAAGCAAAAAGTAACAGAGCTCAATCAAGAAAATATTAGTTTCACAGAATATTTCATCGATCAAGACAGTAAAAGAAGAGAAGAATTATTTACTAAGTTAGCTCAGTCAGGCTACCCCTCACAAAGTATTGGCACACCTACTTTTGATGTTCGCGGCACAATGTTACCCAATAATCCTGATATGACTGTCATAAAGTCAGTATTGCAGGCTGCCAAAGTCAATTAAAGTGAGGTTAAGTGAGATGACGCAGGTAAATTTATCGATATATTCAGATTCCAATAACTTAAATCAATCGTTTAAGCCCGATAAGCTAAACACGCTTAAAACACCCCCCAAGTTTGTCCAACTAGACAAAGCGCGGTAAGCGCCAACAGCACCATCGCCATCTGAGTCTTTATCAAGGCTTGGCATGACCATACCAATACCGGCCCAGCCACCAACACCAGAGAGAATAGAAACGTATTGTTTATCGGCATGTTGGTATGTGTTGACATTACCGATGATGCCTGACGCTGTTTTGAATCGCCACAACTCACGGCCTGTTTTGGCATCCACTACTTTTAGATAGCCTTCCAATGTCCCATAAAAAACCAGATCTGAAGCGGTTGCTAAAACACCTGACCACACCGAGAAACGTTCTGGGTTGGACCATACAATCTCACCAACTCGTGCATCCCAAGCAATGAAGTTACCTAAGTGAGTACCACCAGGAGCAGGGTACATATTCAAAGACGCACCAACATAAGCCTGACCTGACACATATTCAACTTCAAACGGTTCAGAATCCATGCATAAATGGTTGGTCGGAACATAATAAAGACCTGTTCGCGGTGAATAAGCCGCAGGCTGTTGATTTTTCGAACCTAAAGCAGCAGGACAAATACCAGTGGTAATCTCATCTTCACCATTATTATCAGGCGAATATTTGATGACGCGTTCTGGGTAACCGGTTTGCATATTGATACTACTAGCCCAATTGACCGATGGATCGAAATTTTGTGCGACAAGTAACTCACCAGAAAGTCTGTCCATCGTGTATGCAAAACCGTTTCGGTCAAAATGCACAGCGGTTTTACGCATTTTGCCTTTTATCTTTTGATCGGCCAAAATTATTTCGTTGACACCATCGTAATCCCACTCATCATGGGGCGTCATTTGGTAGACCCATTTCGCGACACCCGAATCTAAATCTCGTCCAAATAATGACATTGACCATTTATTATCTCCTGGACGTTGCACGGGGTTCCAAGTAGAAGGATTTGCACTGCCATAATAAAATAGGTTTAGATCAGGATCATAGGAAAACCAGCCCCAAGTTGTGCCGCCACCGATTTTCCATTGCTCACCTTGCCAGCTTTTTAATGATGAGTCTGGCCCAACGGGTTTAAGCATCGACAGGGTTTTAGTCGGGTCAACCAACATATCTGTATCAGGACCAGTGCTATATGCACGCCATAAACTTTTCCCATCAAGATCATAAGCTTGTACGTAACCTCTAATGCCAAATTCACTACCAGATATGCCTACTAGGACTTTATCTTTTATCACGAAAGCAGCCCCTGTACTGGTTGCACCACGTGTTGCATCGTCACGTTTGTCAGACCAAACCAGCTTGCCGGTATTGATGTCCAATGCAACCAGTGTCGTATCTGCTTGGTTTAAGAATATTTTTCCATTGCCATAGGCTAAACCACGGTTAACATTATCGCAGCACATAACGGGCACAACTTCATCGTAGCTTTGCGTAGGCTGATATTGCCATTTAATAGCACCTTCATTATTCAAGTCTAGTGCAAAAACGATGTTAGGAAAAGGCGTATGTATATACATCGTGTCATCTATAATCAATGCATTGCCTTCGTGTCCACGTAACACACCTGTTGAAAAAGACCAGGCCATAGTCAGTTCTTTAATATTAGCTTGGTTGATTTGCTCCAGTTTGCTGTAACGTTGATTGTTGTAGTTACCAGCTGGCATAACCCAGTTGTCGGAATTTTTTTGCATCTCGGCAAGTTCATCTGCAACAGTCAGAGCTGGCAAGATATTCAATAAGACTGTGAATGACAGGAATTTCATGTTCTTTGTGTGATTCATTTACCTTCCATCTATTTTATAAAGTGGTTACATAATTTTGATTGCCATATATATTTTATTATTCATCGTGAATTTTTTAAAAAAGCCCAATATCTCATATCTGAACATTTTGTTATAGGCATTAAGCACTACATATGATCCTAGAGTAGTGAACAACTAAGTACTATGATATTAATAGATTACTCTCTTTATTTAGATGGTTCTGGTACGATCATTCTGTGAAAAAATTCAAACAACTATTTATCCGTTACTTTCTACTGCTTATGCTGGGTATTATTCTACTTAGCTTATTGATAGTGGTTCCATTTCGCTGGCTTAATCCGCCAGTGACCATGGTCATGATGGAGCGCTGGTTATATTCAAACAATGATAATTTCAAATTGAAGCAAACATGGTTAAGTTGGGATGAAATTCCTAAACAGGCAGCATTAGCAGTTGTCACAGCTGAAGATCAGTTGTTTCCTTTACACAAAGGTTTTGATGTGGATTCCATCATAAAATCATTACGTGATTCAGATAACGGTGGCCAATTGCGTGGTGCCAGCACGATTAGTCAGCAAGTTGCTCGAAATGTCTACTTATGGACAGGCCGTAGCTGGATCCGTAAAGGAATTGAAGCGTGGTTTACTTTGTTGATTGAACTGACATGGGGCAAACAACGAATTTTAGAAGTGTATTTAAATATTGCCGAGTGGGGTGAGGGCGTGTTTGGTTTAGAAGCTGCTAGTCGCTACCATTTTGGTCAATCAGCCAAACATTTAAGCCCAATGCAATCAGCATTATTAGCATCATGCTTACCTAGCCCATTACGTTTTGATCCGGCAAAACCATCAAGTCAGATTCGCGCGAGAGCAGTGTGGAACCTCAAACAACAAAAACGCTTAGGTGGCGTGCAATGGCTAAAACAAATGGATTAATTTTGTTAAAATGGAATTGGCTATGCAAGATGATCTATCAATGACATTAAGATGTTGTCTTTACCGCAATAAAATAACTCACCAACATCAATAATGCTCACCTGATTTCAATTAAATTTTAACTACTTGATATGATTTGAGTGTCTGATATCTGAACATTAGGCTATAGTCTTTTCAGTTAAGATAATATCCATAGCTATGTCATAGCTTTGCGGGTAAATCGTTGTTAATCGAGCCTGTTCAAAGCCAATACCTATTTTCATTGGCAATGGCTCAATTTCAATAATAGTTCGATCATAATAACCGCCACCATATCCCAGGCGATAATGACATTCATCAAAGCCTACTAATGGAATTAGTATCACATTTGGCACAACAATCGTTCGTGATTGAGGCACGGGTATTTTTCACACGCCTGGAATCAAAGGCATTTCAGGTGTCCATTGCCTAAATTCTAAGGGAGATCTTACGTTTATAACAGCCGGTAATGCGGCTTGCCAGCCCTGTTGTAACATGTCAGTAATTAGCTCGCGACAATCAATTTCACCTTTGAATGGCCAATAAAAAGCGATGATTCCTGGCTCCATATCTTTAAGAATATCGTTCAGTTTAAATAATATTTCTTGTTGCCAAAGTTTGCGTTGGTAACCACCGACAGCAATCCGTTTTTCTATTAATTGTTGGCGTTGCCGTTGACGCCAAGTTTTCATTTCTAGTTGCGTATAGTTATCAGGTAATGTCATAGTATTTACTTTGAAAAGGTTAGTTTTAGCATTCATATTTAATATACTATTTATACTCTACACCGATTGTTCAGGCTGTAAATACAGTGACTGAGTGTTTATTAACTAACTAACCGATAAGTAAAGCACACGACGAAATGACTTTTAGTCGCTGCAACTGGATTAGAGGATTTTTGGGGGTATCTGCCTCACTGCCAACAGACATTGATAGGATTCTACCGTATGTAGCTTGGATTTCAGTCCAACATTACAGCACCACAACCTGTCGGTTGAAATTCGACCTACAAATGCTCATTTTTTGGACGTGATGAATAGGCGGCAGTTTCAATCCGCCGCCTAGTTCTATGGATTAATAATTAAATATCGTCGTGTGGTCCAAATGTTTCATAGTGAATGCGATCTAGGCTAACACCTAAGACACGGAGTTGTAGTTTGATGAATCGCATAAATTCTAGTGGCCCACAAATATAAAAATGACCATCATTAACAGGAAGATTCTCACGGACAGTATTCAGATCTATTACGCCAGTGAAACCATTAGTATCAAGCGGTTGTTCATCTTCATACCAGTAAAAGTTTTTGATATCAATGTAAGTCGAAGAAAGCATTTCTACACGCTGTTGAAATGAATGTTGTTTATTATTTTTACATGCATGTAAAAATAATATTGGCTGTTCAATGCCCACATCAGCCATGGTTTCGAGTATAGCCATCATCGGTGTGATCCCAACACCAGCAGAAATTAACACCGTTGGTTTATCATGGTGTTTCATAAAAAATGCACCTGCAGGTGGCATTAGTTCAACTGTATCACCAACGTTAACGTGATCATGTAAATAGTTAGACACCATACCTAACTGAGGTGATAACTCTCTTTTAACGCTGATTCGATAACTGTCAGTATTGAACTTATCTGATAAAGAATATTGTCTTATTTCAACATTGTCAGCATCTTCTGGTTTAACTCTTACTGCAATATATTGACCCGGCGAATAATTTCTCACGTGACCACCGTCAACAGGGACAAAGGTAAAATTGGTGACCAATTCTGATTCACTAATTTTCTCTTTTACATTGAATAAGCGAGCGCCATTCCAACCACCACGCTGTTCCGAAGAAGCATCATAAAGTACACGTTCACGACCAATTAATACTTGAGCAAGTACCCCATAGGCTTCAACCCAAGCAGTGGCGACTTCATCAGTAAAATCATCTGGGGCCATTTCACGAAGCGTTTCAATCAAGTGATGACCAACAATTTGATACTGGTCTGGTTGTATATTGAAACTAGTATGTTTCTGAGCAACACGCTCAACTAAATCACCCAATGTACCTAAGTTATCGATATTTTTAGCATAGGAAGCCACAGCACTGAACAAGGCGAACTGCTGACGCCCATTAGCTTGATTAGCTAAATTAAAAACATCTTTCAGTTCAGGATTGTGTTCAAACATCCGTTTGTAAAAATAATCCGTCACTTCAACACCTGCATTTTCTAGCAAAGGAATGGTGCTTTTTACTATTTCAATAGTCTTTGTTGATAACATGTATTACCTCTAATTTATGGTTAATTTATTAGCCTAATCATCCATCTAGGCGTGGTTTGGTTAAAATTGGAAAATAAAAGCGGATAAAGAAACTAAAACTCGTTATCCAAAGCCCGCCGCTAATCATGATAAATAGAATTGGGTCAGAACTTTGTGGAGCAAGCATCCTCACGAGTCCGGCCAAAAAAACAAAGACAAAGCTGATAGCCATTGTGCTGTTTAAATGAAGTGGTCTGCCAGTGTGGCCCAGTGAAACACGGGACATCATCGATAAAATCATGCCTGCCATCGCAGTAATGGCAACAATATGTAAGGTGTCAACAAAGGGAATTTTATTTGTTAGATTGCTAATACCTAATAATATTAAACCTATAGCCATGCCTAAATAAGCTAGGTGCAAAGACCATAAAAGTGCCATTTTCCAGATGTGTTTATGGTGCCAACTATACAGTCGAATTAAGTGCAAAAAACCAGAAAGCATCATCAACCAGCCGGGTTTAAATGGCATGATAGTAAAGCCACTTAAGATAAAACCAATTGTGCCCATTAGCGTGCTTATTAATACTAATAGATTAAAGTAGGGTGGTAGCCAGCCATTTTTGCTATCACATGCGGTATTAGTAAAAAATGGGATGACTCGTCCACCCACAATGCCAATTAATAAGGTGAACACCAGCACCATGCTCTGACTAAGATGATTAGCAATGAGATATTCTTTATTGTAAGTCGCTAAAAGTATCGTGATGTTAAACACCATCATCGTCATTAATAGAATAATGAAAAAGGCATTTCGCTTATTACGAGACAATATTATTTGCCGTGAAAAGCTAATAATGCAGCCTAGCCACCAAAATATTTGTGCAGATAAAAGGGTTAACCAAGCCAGCGATTGATCAGCAATAAAGGGCGCCAATCTTGCCACTAGCCACGTTAAGCATAGAAACACTAATGGTTTTCCAGATAATCCAGGTATTCCTGTCCAGTTTTGGCCTGCCGTCATCAGGAAGCCTGTAGCAATCATCGCCCCAAACCCAAACAACATTTCATGGGCATGCCAAATATTCATCGGCATAATATGTTGTGGTTGCCAATTTGTTGTTAACATTAATAGCCATAAGACAATGCTGATTACAGCCCAAAAAGCACCCAACAAAAAAGCAGGCCGAAATGCTAAAGCCATAATAGGGTATTGATTTATTAATATTAGTGGTTTGCTCAAGGTTTTCATCCATTACTTATTTCAATTAATAAGGCAGAATGTATGCCATAATTAATATCTGATAAATGTCAGTGACTTATGACGTATAAGCTATTGATAGAAGTCATTATGACTTTATTTAAAATATGTCAATAAGGCATAAACGTGTTAAATTGACCTAAATTTACTGATTAATGACAAACCATTTTATGACCATCTTCAACTCCAACTTACTGATAGAAATTGCACTTGATTTAGCGAACAGTATTAATAATGATGATCGCTTTGATCGGCTACTTGCTTCTATTCGAAAGGCTATTCAGTGTGATGCCGTCGTATTGCTTGGTCTACACGATAATATTCTGACTCCTTTAGCAACCCAAGGATTATCAACCGAGGTACAGGGCAGACGATTCCTGCTTGCCGAGCACCCAAGGCTTAAACTGATTTGCGAATCAACTAAGCCAATGACTTTTCCAGAAAGCTGTCCTTTGCCGGATCCTTATGATGGATTACTACTTACAGTAACCGGAGACTTACCCATTCATTCCTGTATGGGCTTGCCACTTTATTCGGATCAAAAACTGATAGGTTTGGTGACCATTGATAGCTTACAAGCCCAAGCATTTAAAGATATTAGTAGTAAAACCTTAGAGTTAATTGCTGCTTTATCATCAGCCACGTTAAAAACGGCACTTGAATTTAAAAAGTTAGAAATTAGCGCGCAACATGCACAGGAACTAGTGCAAGAACTCACTGAAGAAGCTTTATTAAAAGGTGGCGGGGAGCTTATCGGTCAAAGTACGCCGATGTTGGCTTTGATGAATGAAATTCAACTGGTAGCCAGTTCTGATTATAGCGTTTTAATTATGGGCGAAACAGGGGTGGGTAAGGAATTAGTCGCCCGTAAAGTACATCAAATGTCAGGACTTAAAGATAAATCTTTAGTACATATTAACTGTGCCTCTTTGACCGAAACACTGGCTGAGGCTGAGCTGTTCGGCCATACTAAAGGGGCGTTTACAGGCGCAGAAAAGTCAAGGCCAGGAAAATTTCAACTCGCTAATGGTGGTAGTTTATTTCTTGATGAAGTTGGCGAGCTGCCATTATCTGTGCAAAGTAAATTATTACGCGTCTTACAAAGTGGTGAAATTCAGCCCGTCGGCCAAGATCATGTCGAACACGTTAAAGTAAGAGTAATTGCTGCTACCAACCGAAACTTAGAAGAAGAAGTAAGAAAGGGCCGATTCAGAGCCGACTTGTATCATCGTTTGTCGGTATATCCACTGAAAGTACCGAAATTAAATGAACGTGGTAATGATGCCTTACTACTTGCGGGTTACTTTTTAGAAAAGACCAGTAGAAAATTAGGGATCAGGCAACTCAAATTGTCTAAAGACGCTGAGCTGGCGTTAACGGACTATTCATGGCCGGGTAATGTGCGAGAACTAGAACATGTCATTAGTCGAGCATCACTCAAAGCTAGGGGTAAATCCGATAAAAATGGCATTATTTCACTCGATAAACACTTTTTGGAATTACCTGATAAAAGCCTTGTCAATTCTGATGAAAATACCGCGCCCCCCGTTTTAAATGACACGATAGATACGCTCGATTTAAATGAAGCAACGCAAGGATTTCAACGCCAATGTATTGTGCGTGCAGTTGAACAAGCAAAGGGTAATTGGAGTGAAGCTGCTCGTGGTCTGAATGTCGATAGAGCTAATCTTATACGTCTGGCAAAACGACTGGGTATTTCTGTTAAAAAAACGGTTCACACTTAGATTAGTCCCTGCAAAATCCTGTTTTTTATCAGGTATTAAAATGATCGTAAATTAGAAAAGTCAATTTAAACAGTGGCTAGAATAGATGATCAGCAACTAAATATATTTCTTGTCACGATATTTCAAGCTGAGCAATTATATTAACGCATTAATGAACAGTATTATTTTAAGTACAGGTTTGACCTGTGCCATAATCTAGCGATTTTTAAATTCAGCGATGTTAGGAAACAGTCATCGATGTTAGGTAAAATTGAACAAGGGTTAACGGAATTAATTCAATTAGCAAAACAACATGCTGAAACAATGATAGAACATCCCAATTTAGTTAAAACAGGGCACCATTACAGTAATGGAAAAATCGGTAAGTTATGGAGCATAAGACCGATCATTGATAGTGGTGCCAAAACTAAGGCCAAAGAAGAAATAGAACGGTGGATTAAAGCAAAAAATATAACACCATCATAGAAGGGAAAATACACAGATGAAACTACTTTTAGTCGGAGCAACAGGATTAGTCGGCCACCATGTTTTGGCTTTAGCGTTAACTGATCCTCGCATAAGTAAGGTCGTCGTGTTGACTCGTACTGCAACCAGTGCAATTGAAGCTCATCCAAAGCTTGAAATTATCGAGACTGATTTTGATGATTTACCGCCATCAGCAACATGGTGGAACGTAGATTCAGTGATCTGCACCTTGGGCACTACCATGCGTAAAGCGAAGACCAAAACGCAATTTAAACGGGTCGATTATGATTATCCACTCGCTGTTGCCACCATTGCTCGTCAGCAAGGTGCATCATCATTTGTATTAAATTCATCAATGGGTGCCAATCTGACATCACGCATTTTTTATAACCAAGTTAAAGGCGATATTGAAGCGGCTATCACCAAACTTAATTATCCATCACTCACTATCGTCAGGCCGGGCTTAATAGACGGCAAGAGAAATGAAAAACGACTTGGTGAACAGATCATGATTAACTTTCTTAAAGTATTTGCTGGCCTGTTACCTAAATCAATGCAAGCTAATCCAGCTCGAAACATTGCTATACAGATGATCGAAGCCGCTGTACAACAAAAGCAGGGCATCGAGTTTATTCGTTCTAAACAATTGATATAAAACCAAGCAAAGAATTAGTAAAACTGAGTTTATGCACGAAATCTTCGACCTATGTTACGTGAAACGGTCATCGATTAAGATGATGTGTCACTTGACAATATGATTCTAAGTCATTATCGCTTATCAAAAATTCGTCAACAAGATCTTGAGCTAGCAGAAGATTCATCTGACTATAAATTAGAACCTGGTGATGACTTGGGAACGGCTAAACCCAAAGATAAAAAAGAAGAATTATTGTCACAAATCATCACACGATTGAATGAGTTGTTTATTACTGATGAACTAACCGATAAAGATTTGGTTACTTATGCCTATACGAACAGAGATAAAATAAGTGAAAATGTTTTAGTGATGAAACAAATTGCAAACAATACGCCCGAGCAAGCCGTGTTGGGATATTTCATCAAAGCAATAGATCATGCCATTATGGATAGTAGTGATGCACATCAAAATCAAATGATGCAGTTGTTATTTGATCCGACGCGATCAGCTAATTTTGCTCGAGTGGAGTTTGATTTATTGATAGCTAAATAGTCTGGTTTTTGAATAGGAGATGGGGTAGTGTAAGTCGAACTTTATCGCCATTGATGGTCTGACTGAAAATGCAGCAGCGATTTTCGGTCAGACCAACATCGTATCATCACGACCTGTCGGGTTGAAACCCGACCTACAAAATGTTCACCATTTCACTAAGGCTAGATAACTATTTACCCATTGCAGATGAATACGAAGGGTTATTTGTCATAAAGGCTTTGTCTATTTTGTTTGCACCGCACTTAGCTTCGCCACATTTACCTTCTGCTTTTTTAGCTTCTGTCTTCATTTCGCTGCCACATTTAGCTTCATGTTTAGCTTTCATCTCACTGCCACATTTAGCTTCATGTTTAGCTTTCATCTCACTGCCACATTTAGCTTCATGTTTAGCTTTCATCTCACTGCCACATTTGGCTTCATGTTTAGCTTTCATCTCGCTGCCACATTTGGCTTCATGTTCAGCTTTCATTTCGCTGCCACATTTACCTTCAGCAACTTGCATGTAGCCACTTGATAATTCAGTAGTTGCAAAAGGGTTTGTATCTGCATTAACGAGTGAAGGTGATAAAGCTAAACTTGCAGTTAATGCTGCACCTGCAGCTAATGCGATTGTTGATTTTTTAGATGTAATAGACATAGTGAGTTCCTAATATTTTAAAAATGACAAACTAGTCAACAGTAACCAGTCTTAGTAAGTAGACATGCTAAAAATTAATTTGTTACAACTGAGACTAAATAATATTGAATCATTAGCATTTAAAATTTTCAGTATGTGATGACTTAAAAGTTAATTAACGTGAAAAGGGAAGGGCGAACGACATAGTTAGTAATTACTTTCATTATCTGATCATTATTCAATAAACATACATAGTTTCAGAATTTAAAATCTACTGGTGATAACAGGGAAATAGGTCAGTTAAATTAAAATTTGTCTTAACTACTATTTATGTGGCTTCTAGATTATACATTTAAAGTTAAGTTAACCAACATAAATATACATGCATGTTTTGGTCTAATCATCTTCTTAGCGAACAATTTTTTTCATGGTGATTATTGCTTGATATTTATCTTCACTATCAAGCTGCTTTTTTAAGGCTTCAATGAAGGTAGAATCATCTTCGATGTTATGCCATACCGCCTCGATAATTTCAAACTGACTTAGATCTTTAACTTGTTTTGATACTACTCTTATAAAGTCTACCATGTCCATCTTTTCACTCTCTTTACCACAACAGATCATTTGCGTAGAGACATTTAAGAGTTCGCTTAATTGGGCCACCTGACTGGCTTTTGGTTCGGTTACACCATTCTCCCATTTACTGTATGTTTGAACCGTTACATCCATTAATAGAGCTGCATCTTCTTGCTTAATATTTTTTCTAATTCGTGCATCTTTAATCACATCACTAAGTGCCATTGACCATTCCTAACTTAACTATTTATTTAACTAGAGTACTACTTTTAGTGCTTAATGTTTATTAATTTATTTATATGTAAGTTTACTTAAATAAAAATATGCGTGGGTTTTAGTGGTCGATCTAGCTTTTATTAGCAGGGTTAATGGTCTTCATTTAGACGTGTTTACAACGAGGTCATATTAGATGATTTTAAATAACGCAATTTAGGGGCTTACTAACTGTAGCTTGTTATATAAACGGTAACTTAGTCAGTCTCATAGCTAGAAATAGCTCGATAGTCAAAGAGCGACAGCTGTAAATAATCAGTCGATCATATTTTTACGGGTATCTATATCTTGCCAAATACCGCTATCGGGACTATTGATAATGGTAATCTGGTCTGGCGAGGAATTAATGATTTTTTTAGCACCTTTATCACCGGTCAAAGCCAGTAGTTGCGACCTGAAAAGTGATGCAAACCCGACAGGATGACCTCGTTGACCATCGAAAATGGGTAGGGTGATATCGGCACCCGCTTTAAGTGCTTTGAGGGAGTCAATAATTACCGAGCTTTTAATAAAAGGCATATCAGCCAGCCCGATTAACCAACCGTCCGCCTCTTTATTTTCTTCGATACCAGCAACTAAAGAGGCGCTCATACCCATAGCTGCATTGGTGGCCTTGATAAGTGTCAATTGTGAAAAATCCGCACTACCTTCTAGCATTTTAATTAAGCCATGATTATCTGCTCTGACCACAATATTGATTCGGTCAAATACGTCTAACCATGGTTTTAAACTATGCAGAATCATCGGCTTATTTAGATCATAATATTGAAAAACATGTAGTAACTTATCACTACCAAAACGCTGTGATTGTCCGGCAGCCAGTATTATCGGACAGATCACTTTTTCTGACATATTCAACCGTTACTGACCACTCGAATATCAGTTGGATATCTTTGGTATTTGTTAGCGGCATGTTTGAGCTCAATAAGCTCGGCCAGAATAGCAACGGCTATTTCAGCAGGGGTTCTACTGCCAATATCAAGCCCGACTGGGCCGTGTAATCGCGCAATCTGATTTGGCGTCAGGTCAAACAGTGCCAACCTTTCCCGACGTTTAGCATTTGTTCGTTTTGAGCCCAAGGCTCCTATATAGAAGGCATCTGATTTCAATGCTTCCAGCAAGGCCATATCATCTAGCTTGGGATCATGGGTTAGTGTGATAATACTGGTATGGCGATCCGGCTCGATTTTGATAACCGCATCATCTGGCATCATCGCCAGTAATTCACCGTCTTCTGGCAACCAAGTCAGTTGCATATCCTCACGAGGCTCGGCAACGAATACTTGATAATCCAATGCTGATGCCATTTTTGCAAGATAGCTCGAGGTTTCACCGGCACCAATCAATAATAAGCGGGTACGAGGGCCATAAACAAAGGCAATCTCATGCGGACTTTCTACTACTGTCTTGTCGATGCTGCTTGCTGATTCGACAAGACTTTGCCGATTGCTTAATTGTAGTCGCCGTTTTACTTGCTGGCGTTGTTCGATGGCATCCAGTACTTTTAGCAACCAATCTGATTCAGTGACTTTTTCCACCGCTAACCGCAAGCTGCCACCACAGGGTAAGCGAAAGCGATCACGATCATTGATAGACTCGCCATAGCTTAAAAAAACAATCTCGTCGTCAGCAAACAATCCTGTCAGCGCCTTGTCCTTGAGATCATCTTCGATACAACCGCCGGAAACCGAGCCAATCAGAGCTCCATCTTCACGAATTGCACACATAGCACCTGGCTGACGTGGGCTGGAACCATACGTTTTCAATACCGTGGTCAGCCAGACCGAATATCCATCAGCCAGCCATTGGTGTACTTGTTTGAGTACAGTAATGTCTGTGCTTAGCATCTATGACTCCAATTGATAACGTACAGGCAATGAGCGGATCCGTTTACCTGTTGCAGCAAAGATAGCATTGCAAAGAGCAGGGGCAATAGGCGGCATACCGGGTTCACCAACACCACCTAGCGGTGCATCATAATCAGTCGTAGGCATGATATGAACATGAATTTCCATAGGTCCATTATTCATTCTGGCGACCTCATAGCCATCAAAGTTATTTTGATCAGCAACACCATTGGTAAAACTGATTTCACTAAACAAAGCAAGACTGACACCCATCACACAGGCACCTTCAATTTGAGACCGAATACGCTCTGGATTAACTTGTGGGCCACAATCAATGGCAATGTCAATACGTGGCACGGTCACTTCTCCATCACCAACAATCGCTACTTCTACAACGGTGGCAACATAACTTGTAAAACTGTAATGAGTGGCTAGACCTTGGCCAGTGTTAGCCGCCATTTTTTTGCCCCAATTGGCCTTATTGGTGACATGTTCAATTACGGCATGCATTCTGCCAGTATTAAGTGGGTAATCTTCTGGCGATTCACCATAATTCCATTCATCACGTAATGTTTTAGGATCGATCTTTCTATCCTTACCAATCAATTCAATTAGAAATTCTTTGTGATCTCTACCTACATGATGGGCCATTTCAGCGATAAATGACTGAACGCCAAACGCATGTGGAATATTAGCCACTGAGCGGTACCAACCAATACGCGTATGTGGTGCTGCGGCAGGGTTTTCAAGTTGAATATTAGGTAAATCAAAGGGCACATTAACTACCCCCATTGATGCCTCCATTGGCATTTGATTCATTGATGAAGCATCAAATGTTGAAGAAATAGATGGCGCAACAGTACGATGCAACCACGCTGTAGCGCGGCGATTATCATCGAATGCCGCTTCAAGATGCTCGACAGATACGGTGTGAAAATACGAATGTTGAATATCGTCTTCGCGTGTCCATGTCAGTTTAACTGGCTTGCCACCGAGAGCTTTAGATACTAATGCCGCTTCAACCATATAATCAGGTTTTGATTTACGACCAAAGCCGCCGCCTAATAGGGTCACATTGACTTTCACTTGCTCTGGTTTAAATCCAAGCCAATGTGCCACGGTATCTACGCCGGCTTGTGGATTTTGAATTGAACTCCATAGCTCGCAAAAGTCATCTTGATAATGCGCTGTAGCAACCGGCGGCTCCATCGGTGCTTGTGCTAGATGAGGGATGTAATATGAGGCCTGTAGCTTATTTTCGGTTTCAGCTAATGTTTTGTATACATCGCCGACACTTCTTAATATCTTACCTCCTTGGCTAGTGGCTGATTTTTCCATTTCTTTGCGAAACGTTTCAGTCACATAACCCGCATTAGGACCAGATTTCCATTGAATTTTGAGTTTTTCTCGACCTTTGATTGCAGCCCAAGTATTCGTCGCAACCACTACGACACCACCTAGAGGATTAAAAACTGCAGGAGGAGGAGTGCTCGCAAGTGTTAATGTCTTCAGTACGCCTGGCACTTTCAATGTGTCACTATCATCATATGATGTTAGCGTATCGCCATATGCAGGTGGATGAGCGACTACGGCATAGACCATACCGTCACGTCTGACATCAATTCCATACTCGGCTTTACCTTCAACGATATTAGCACCATCAATCAGCTTGTTACTTTGCTTGCCAATGTAGCGGAACGCGTCGACTGTTTTTAGTACCAAGTCAGAACGAGCAGGCACGGCTAGTTTGGCCGCTGCTTGAGCAACTTCACCATAGGTTAATATTCGGCCTGTTGCTTCATGGTGAACTTCATGAAAGATGGCTTTAACTTCTGATACTGGCACGCCCCAGATAGCTGCTGCTGCGGTTTCAAGCATCATTCGGGCTGCGGCTCCGACATTTCGCATTGGCATAAAGAAATGCCTCATACTGCGCGAACCATCGGTGTTTTGATTACCAAATTTTTGTTCATCGCCATAGGCTTGCACAACGTTAACGCGGCTCCAATCTGCTTCCATTTCATCTGCAACGACCATAGGCAAACTCGTACGAACGCCTTGGCCCATTTCAGAACGATGGGCAACGATGGTTACCGTGCCGTCTTCAGCAATAGAAACGAATACCAGTGGATTATCGACCCAGCCATTAGGCATACCATCACGACCAAATTTTGGTTCGTCAGCAGCCCATGATACACCGGGTATTCCCACTGCAAGTACAAGTCCTGTTAGTGCAAAGCCTCGGATGAAATCACGACGACTAATATTGCTTATTTGTTCAGCTAAACTAGCGTTAGTTTTAATCATGATGTCGCCTCCAAGTTTTTCGCAGCGACTTTGATTGCTTCACGAATACGGTTGTAAGTACCACAACGGCAGATATTGCCACTCATAAAATTATCAATGTCTTGATCACTGGGCTTAGGGTTATCTCGAAGCAATGCTGTTGCTGAGACTATTTGGCCCGATTGACAATAACCACATTGCGGAACGGCGATATCAAGCCATGCTTGTTGGACGGCCTGACCTACTTTTTGCTCAGAGATAGCCTCGATTGTAGTGATGACTTTATTTTCTGCAAAGCTGATAGGGGTGCTACATGAACGAATAGGCGTTCCATCTAGCATGACGGTACAGGCACCACACAGTGCTTTACCACAACCAAACTTAGTGCCGGTCATTCCTAGTTCATCCCTCAATGTCCATAATATGGGCGTATCCATCGGTAAATCGACACTGTGAACTTTTCCATTGATATTGAGTTTCATACTATTTCCTAATTGCGATAGACATAATGTTGCTATTTATATTGATGGTAAACGCGAAGACTTATTAATTTAGGTACTACCTCGGTTTATGATTAGCCTTAGTTATAAAGTGATATGTTTAAATAATACCAATGCGCTATTTGAACCAGCGACTTTACTCAGATTTTAATTGTTAGTGATAAGAATAAGAATATTTCAGAGCATATTATCCCCAGTTTTTATCTAATCTAACAGATAACCGTCAAAATGATTAGGGGGCTAATTAAGTAAGGGTTTATGAAAATAACTCATCAATCATTAATCTAAATGACTACTGAACTTAAAATATATAATAAATGGGGAAGGGTGATGGGCTGAAGTAGCCTCTTATAAAGGTAAGAGGCTACACAACATGTTGCATATAGGTCAGAAAAAGAAAATTAGCATTTTGAGTCTTTTGCATTTAAGTCTTCTTTTAGATTTTCACAAGCATCTTCGACTTTGTTACCTAGGTCTGTTGTCGCATTGTCAATTGCCTCACCCGCCTTTTCCATTGCTCCATCATCAGAGTCACAGGCCGTGAAGACGAAAAGTATCATAGAGATCATGCTTAATAATTTTATCCACGTAGTTAGTTTGTTCATATTTTTCCTTTAGTTAGCCAATGAGCGACGGTAATATTAAATGTAACATCACATTATTTAGTTCACGAGATTTTGTGCGTTTGTCACACGGTGTAGCGATGGATATTCGATTAAGTAGTGACGCTGAAAAAGTAAAAAGCGAATTCAGCTAGCCGCTGAAATAATTTTTATTACTATAGTTCTTTAGTGTTGATACTCAATATTATGCTTATTCATTACCAATGTATATCGCAATGAAATTTATCGAAATATAGATCGTTCTGAGAAGCCTTAACGTGTTTAGTTTTACTTAAGATAGGCTCACTATAAGGCATGATTTTTACCAACTTATTATCGTCAGTTTCATTTATGTAAAGTATTAACTAGTCCAAATTTATTTTAGTCTCACACAATATTTAGAGTCACATTTTGGAACAAGTAAAACAGTTAGTTAAACGTTTACCGAAAGCATTATTAACTAATGGTAAATAAAACACATATTGACTTAAGGAATGATCGGTCTATAATAGAGCGGATGAATATTGGAAGACCACGACAATTTAATACCGACAAGGCTATAGCTCAAGCAACGCAACAGTTTTGGCGCGGTGGCTATACGGCTACGTCATTACACGACTTACTTCATTGTATGAGTCTATCTAAAAGCAGCCTTTACCAAAGCTTCGGTAATAAAGAGACCTTGTTTATCAGCTGTATTGATAATTACCAAGCGAGTTTCAATAAAGAATTATCAGAATTACTTAAGTCCTCGACCTCTGGTCTAAATTTTATTGAGCAACTGCTCGAATCCGTGATTCAAGAAGTAAATAGTAGCGAGCGTAAAGGCTGTCTGCTAGTCAATACCGCTAATGAATTAGGTGCTAAAGATCCTATTATTTCTGCAGCGATAGAACGCGGATTTAACTCGGTTCGTATGGCAATAAAGAAGGCACTAGATAAAGCCGTCATAGAAGGAGACTTGCCAAGAAATGCTGATCTTGATGATTTAAGTGCTTATTTAGTGGTAGGCATTAGCGGCCTACGAACAATGGTTAAAGCTGGAGCAGATTACAATAAGCTGCACCGAGTGACTCAAATTCTGCTTAATTCATTGAAATAAATTTTTTGCCACAATATGGACTGATCGGTTCATTAATGGTGTTTATTTGCACGTTTCTGGACTATTTGGTCCTAATATAAAAGAGGTAACAAATGAAATCTGAATATAAAATGATATTAAACCCAGTGACTGATGATAGTCATGAAACATTGGTGAAAGCTAAAAAGAACTTAGGCTTTATCCCAAATATGTATCGAAACATGGCTACAGCGCCGGGCTTATTGGAATCTTACCTTTATACCTATGATCAGTTTCGTGAGAAATCAGATCTCACACCCGCCGAGCAAGAAGTTATTTTCCTGACCCTTAGCAGAGAGAATGGTTGCTCATATTGTATGGCGGCTCACTCATTAATCGCAGATAAAATGTCGAATGTACTAACAGAAGTGACTGATGCCATTCGTGATGATCTGGCCATTCCAGATAGCAGGCTATCATCATTGCATACGTTTACTAAAGCAATGCATGTAACACGGGGATTACCTAGTCAAGTTGACGTGGAAGCATTTTTGGCAGCAGGTTATTCTGAACGAAATATTTTGGATATTGTTACAGGTATAGCGGTAAAAACAATGAGTAATTTTACAAATCATCTATTTCATACTCAAGTAGACAATGCTTTTGAATCAAGGAAGTGGGAAGCTTAAATAAAGGAAAGAAGAAAGCACGAATGAGTATTTAATGACTTGTTTGTGTAACTCAAACCACACCACATTTAAGAAAGGTCATAGCATCATGACAAGTATTATTAACCGTACTTTTTTATATACACACAGGTTAGCGATCAATTTAGTCACTTATTCTGAAGGTCATTTTGTCACTCGACACATCGACATGGTGGGCAGTGGTCGACTCTATAAACTGAACTTGGTATTAGTAGAAGCTAAACAAGGCGGTATTTTCGAGACAGAAGGGATCATTTTCTCTCTTTTCAATCGTATTATTCTATTTCGCCCAGATCTTTATGAACATAGTGTCACCAAAATTGTGCGTGGCAAACGTGTGCTTTTGAGTTTTGCACTGCGTTTGAATTAATAATGGGTAGACAATTATCAATGGTGTTTAGTAAATAATTATAACCGTTATTACCTAGAAAAATGATGAGTAATTACTATTAAATTATTGAAATAAATGAAGTAATATATAAAAATTTCCAAATAACTAAATCAGGATAAAGTAATGAAAACAAACAAACTGGCTTTAAAAAGCATCGTAGCACTGGGCGTAATAGCTGCAAGTTCTTCCGTGTTGGCTGATCGAGCCTCAGCTGAAAAAAACCTGCATAAATTGAATGTACCCGAAGGATTCAAGATTGAAGTGTACGCCGAAGTACCTAACGCCAGACAAATGGCTTTGGGTCAATCAACAGGTACCGTGTATGTTGGTACCCGAGGTGCAAATGTGTACGCCGTTGTCGATAAAGATAAAGATCGTCGTGCAGATGAAGTTGTGACCATTCTTGATGATTTGAAAGTGGGTAATGGTGTTGCGATGCATCAAGGTAATCTATTTGTTGCAGAACAACATAGAATCACAATGTACTCAGCACCAGGCTTTGATCTCAACCTGCCCTTTAAACAAATGCGCGAAGTGATTTATGACGATTTACCGGATAAAGCACATCATGGCTGGCGTTATATTAGTTTTGGTCCTGATAACAAGCTCTATGTGACAGTAGGGGCACCATGTAATATTTGCGAACTTTCAGGGTATGAAGGTTCGATTATGAGAATGAACCCTGATGGCAGTGATGCAGAAGTGTATGCAAAAGGTATTCGAAACTCAGTAGGTATGGATTTTCAGCCAGAAACGGGGGCGCTTTTCTTTACTGATAACAACACAGATATGATGGGAGATGATAAGCCTGCAGGAGAATTTAACTTCGCTCCAAAGAAAGGTCTTGATTTTGGTTTTCCATTTTATGCCGGTGGTCATTCACAACACCCTGATTGGAAGGATAAAAAAGCACCTGCTAAGGTCGAGTTTCCTGTCGCCGAGTTTCAAGCACATAGCGCGAGCTTAGGCTTTAAATTTTATACAGGCGCGATGTTCCCCGAAAGTTATAAAGGTGATGCCATTGTTGCTCAACATGGGTCATGGAATAGAACGTCCCCGGTCGGTTATCAATTAATGAGAGTGACGTTTGATGAGCAACATCATGTCTCAGGACAAGAAGTATTTATTGATGGTTGGTTAAACAATGGTGAAGCATGGGGCCGTCCAACCGATGTATTGCAGTTATCTGATGGCTCATTATTAGTTTCTGATGATTACAACGGCGTAATTTACCGTGTGAGTTATGGTACTGATGAAAGTACGTCGACGCCATCAACATCACATTCATCAAAAACACTGTCATCGTTTGCATTACCTGAATCTGCAGTTTCCATGTTAGATGGTCGTGTTTTGATAACTGAAATCGGTGAATTCGGTAAAGATGGCGATGGACAAGTCACCATCATCAACACCGATGGCTCACGTAAAGTGTTAGCAGCTGGTTTAAACGATCCCAAAGGGATGGATTTTTGGAATGGTGCTTTTTACATTGCTGATGTTAATAAAGTCGTTAAAGTAGATATGGCGGGTAAAGTGACTACGGTCGCTGATACCAAAGACTTTCCATCAAAACCGGTATTTTTAAACGATATTGAGATTGATGGTCAGGGTAATATTTATGTATCCGACAGTGGTGATGACAAGGGCGAGGATGCGGGCATTTATAAAATTGATGCTGCTCATAAAGGGGTTCTGGGGATTTCCCCGCCATAGATTGCAATTCACTCTGTAGCCCCCGACACTTCTGGCCTGTAGAAGGCTATTAGTTTCAACTTGACTCGATTAACGGTATCCTTTTTGATTTTTCAGGTCA